>Ga0247831_1000038_pt1 | contig 242410 bp, 172 predicted proteins | sample LaCruzMarch2015__9_FD_192406 | JGI IMG/M metagenome (GOLD analysis project Ga0247831, IMG submission 192406) | Freshwater microbial communities from meromictic Lake La Cruz, Castile-La Mancha, Spain - LaCruzMarch2015_1m | ecosystem: Environmental > Aquatic > Freshwater > Lake | place: Spain... | reverse complement strand
CTACCGTAGCGATGTGCAACGCGTCAACCTGCGCTTTTGGAGGCAGAATCGCCCGAGTCATGATCTCGTTCGCAATTTGCGTAATCTGCGGAGCATTTGGAAGTAGTGGAATCCCCGCAAGTGCCTGTATGCGTTCGGCAGCCAAAACAGGATCCCCGCCGGATGCCTCATCGAGCACGTATTGCGACACAACAAGTTCGTAGTTGGTTCTCTCGGTTTCCCACCATTTGCTCGTCAATAGCTGGCGCGCTGCCATCACCACCTGAGAGCTCGGGCGTTGCCGGAGATAGCTAACGATAGATGTTTCAATGTAAACGGTGTTCATCGCTTAAGTCTATCAGATCGACGAACGAAAACGATCACCAAGGTCGAGGAATTGATTCAACGCAAGTCAGCCCCACCGACCGAGACTTTTGGTGCATCGTGTTGTTCTCGTGTCTGTCGCTGTTGTTTCTCGACAGCAAAGTGGAAGGGAACAACAGGATACTCTCTGTTCCTTTCCAACGATTCCTTAGTCTACGCGGTTCCTCCCCCGCGGCAACGATGCCGCACCCGCTCCCCGGTTGGCTCGCCCAACCGGAAGCAACGGTTCTCCAGCTAACCCCGACGCCCCACACCGCATTTTGCTCCCCGGTCGGCTTGTCCGACCGGAAGCACAGCTTCGTGAGCTATGAGAAACTGCTTCACCTGCCGCACAAGGCGGCAGGGGTCGTGAAGAGGGGATGGTGGAGCTTCGCCAGCTAGCTGACGAACCTTGGGCTCCGGTGGCTCAAGGCCACCGGGGGCCGAGATCGTACGATGAGTGCACGTGGCTCTGCGAGCGAGAACGGCTGGCATCACCGAGCCCGAGCGGTTGACTCAACGCAAGTCAAAACGGCCGATCGAAGGCTTCGTGTGCATGCCATTGTTCCCTGGTATTCTATGGCTTCTTCGCCCGCGTTTGAAGCGGGCTGGGTTCTAATTTCACCGTGTCATGATGGGGGAGGAGACTTCGTTGAGGGTCGATTGCGTACGGCAAATACGAACAACCAGATCATCGAAACAGTAAGGGCGATCAAAGGGATTCTTAGGTCACGCGATAGTTGGGCAACACAAGTCAACGCGATCATGTAGGGATCGCCATTGCCAGTTTCTACAGAGGTTAGCACAGGACGGAAGTATACGTTCTTCATTTCCAACACGGCCCAGCAGATAGCGGCGGAAACAAATCCGATTACAAGCGCGATACAGCAGGCGAAGATTCTCATGGTTGGTTCAAGATTCTATCTACTGACTCGTTGAGCATTCGGCACACATGGGAGTCTCTTCTTTATCCAGGGAACGACCACGATCACCGAAGACGAGGAGCGACGTCACCACGAGCAACCGAGCCGACCGACTTCTTCGGTGCATCGCCTTGTTCTCGCTCCGATGGCCATGTCCGCGAACGGTACAGTGGACATGTCACCGCAGGACGATCTCGGCGATCCACTCCACATCGCTTACCAGCGTACCGGATGCAACATACTTCTGCAACAATCCGTTAACAGCTCCCCGGTTGGCTCGTCCAACCGGAAGCGTAGATTCGCAGGCTAACTCGCACCGCTATCCACTGGTTGCTCCCCGGTCGGCTCGCCCGACCGGAAGCAAAGTTTCGTTAGCTACGGGAGGCTGCTTCACCGGCCGCACGAGGCGGCCGGGGTCGTGTAGAGGTTGGAGCTCGTGGTTAGCTGACGAAGCGTTGGCTCCGGTGGCACGAGGCCACCGGGGGCCTCAGCATGACGCGTGAATAGAATGTGAGTACTGCGAGCGAGAACGGCTATGATGAGCGAGTGCGAGGAGAGAACGTTGCAACGCCGGCGCGCCATGATCGAGCACTTCGGTCCATCATTTTGTTCGTCGCGAATCGGATTTAGTCGGTGTGTCGCCCAGTTTTTTCAGTTTGCGGTGCAATCCGAGCGGCTTGAGGATTTCCGCGATGCGTTTTGTTGTATTGGGATGTTGCCATCGAAACGCATCGATAGCAAGTATACAGGAGTCACGATCAATTTTGGCGGGGGCTGAAATATTTCCGATTTTTGAGCTGGAGTTGGAGAGCCAAATTGAGATGTTCGTATCGGGATCTGAAGCATGTGCACACCTAGAATCATCGATCTCTTCGAACCCGCTATAGTCTTCGAATCCACTATCTAGTATCGCATCAGCCACAGTCTGTAACTCATTGGCAGGTATTGAGAGCTGAAACCAAGTACGGTAGCGATAGTATTCATGTGGCTGAAGCGATTTCATAAATTGCGGTAGAGAAGTCGCGACAAACTGAAGCCGCGAAAGATCGTCCGGATTGTACGGACCACAATCGTGAAGGTTTCCAATCATAAAGATGCGGTTGAAGTTTTCTCCCCAGCGAAAGGTCAACAACATACAGAGATCCCATTCATCTTCCTCGATGTTGATCGCGGCGATTGGAATAGCAGCTCTTGGGAGCGAATCCCAATTGAAATAGACTGCATTACGAAGATCGCGTTCGTCTGATCGATCCTCCGAAATACCGTAGAAGTGTCTCACTCGTGCAACCGTATCGTCACCGCGCCACGATTTAACCTTGAAGGAATCGGCCAGTGGAACGCCGCCGTTCCAACGGTGAAGGAAATCATAGAAGTCAAGTTCCCAGCCGAAACCGAGATGAGGGAAATCGCCTTTAAGCTTAGGTCCTGTTCCCAGGAACTTGAACTTTGGCCAACTCGGCTTTCTTACCAAGGTTGCTTCTCCTATCTTTCGACGAACGATTAAGTTCACCTGTTTCGCGGAAGTGAACTTGGGTATGGCACTTTGGGCTGATCGCGAAGTCAGGTGCAACTTCTGGTTGAACGGTGTTCCATTCGCAACCTCGCTCGGCACTCCGTTGCTCCTTAGGAGTTTACCACAGGCCCAGTTGCCCGTGGGACGCTTGTCCCTCCTTTTTTTACGTTTCTAGTCCGTGAGGGAATCCGTTTCGTGCGCACCTTCGGTATTCTGGGTGGCGTGACTGTTGATCCTTGGTCGGTTCACGAAGTCGCTTCATGCTGCCTCCGTTTGGTTCGGTAAGCTTGGCTCGATTAATGGCGGTCCACGACCTGCTCTGAATTCGCTGTGCGACACGAGCCTTGCTCCGCATTGTGGGCAGCGACACGTTTCTCGGTATCCAGACTCTTCGCAAATCTCCTGCCATGTCCTTGCTTGCTGCTCTTTGCACGCCGCAGGCATTCCGAGTGCTTCGCGAGCTTCGACGATCTGCGAATGCTGATTGCCACTGTAAAGTCCGTAGCCGCGAACCGTTTGCAATCGACGTGGCGGCACATGCTCTAGCTGGCGGCGAATAAACGTGGTGACTGGAAGACTCGTCACGCCTTGCTCTTTCCCGTCCCCTCCCTCATGCGTACCAATCCGGTAGCGGAACGTCACTTGACCATTATCGAGAGACAGCAGCCTAGAGTTCCCGATCGGCCCGCCCTTGAGATACCTCGCCAAATAAGTTGCCACGCCTGCCCCAGTCGGAAAGCGATTGAGAATCTTGACGTTCCAGTCAACCTTGGTCAACTTCTTCAGCAACACATCGAAATCTTGCGCTGCTTGGGCATAGCGATATTGCGACGACGATGATTTATACACATGTGCTGGCACGACCTGATGTTCGGGTCGTCAGCCCGTTGGATCGATTGAGTACCGAGGCGCGGAGTGTAAAGGAGCCGGGTGTAAAGGAGCCGAGGGTAGAGGTTGCGGCCAGGGTTGATGTTGAACGAGTTGAATCCACAGAGGCGGCTGAAGCCGGTACACCAACTTCAGCGGAGTTGGCTGAGAAGTATGTGCAAGTACAAGGTGTGAAGCCGAGCGGGATGCGAGTGCCTTTTGCGTCCGTGTTTTCGTCAATGTTTGGCAAGGCCAGGGATGTGCGAGATGAGAATCGTCCGGCTCCTGATCCCCCGGCTCGTTCTCCTCGCGATCACAACCCGAAGTGTTAGAGTGTTGGCGAGGGGCAGACCGTCCCTCGCTAACGCGTCGGGTTGGGATTAATGCGGATTAAATCAGCAGCCTCAATCGAGGAGAAGGGGGGATAGAGTTCTTGGGACTTTGGTGGACGGCACATGGAATGTGCCTACTACTTTGGAAAACCGGGGCTATCGCCCAACGGCTAATTGAGTTGAAAAACATTTGAGGATGTGCTTAGAAACCTATTTCACTTCCGTAATGGATCATCTACTGATCGAACGATCCCGATCAAGGTCCGAGAACTTTTTTCCGGACTCGGCGAGCATCTTCAAGAGTGATGCGGGCGTCCATTCCGGACCATGCTGTTGTTCGAATTGGCAGATTCGTTCGTAGACGCGATTGAGTCCCACAGTATCGGCATACCACATCGGCCCGCCTCGATGGGCTGGGAATCCGTAACCATAGAGGTAGACAATGTCGATATCGACCGCTCGAATTGCAATGCCTTCCGAAAGTACCTTTGCTCCTTCGTTGATCAACGCGTAAAGAATGCGTTCAACGATCTCCACCTTCGAGATGTCTCGTCGAACGAGTCCAGCCTGTTGAGCTTTGTCTTCAATCAGTTGCTGAACATCGGGATCAGGTATGGCCATACGAGTCCCTTCCGGATAACGATACCAGCCAGCCCCGGTCTTTTGCCCATACCGACCTTGTTCATAAAGCGTCTTTAGAACCAGGGGTTGACGGGTACCCTGCGCAACCAAATGTTGAGACTCATGGCGAATGCGCCAAGCGACATCCAGTCCGGCAAGATCGGCGACGGCAAACGGTCCCAAGGCCATGCCGAAATCGACCAGGACTGCATCGACCTCTTCTACGCGAACACCTTCCTCCACCAAGAATTGTGCTTCACGCTGATAAGGTCCAAACATTCGATTCCCAACGAAGCCATTGCAGTTCCCTACCAGGACTCCAACTTTTTTGAGTGTCTTGGCTAAGGCCATCGACGTTGCAATCACCTGTGGGCTCGTCTCCTTACCTCGCACGATCTCGAGAAGCCGCATGATATTTGCTGGGCTAAAGAAATGGTGCCCGATGACTTGCTGAGGGCGACTGGTTGCTGTCGCGATCGCGTCGATATCGAGCGTCGAAGTGTTCGACGCGAGGATTGCATCGGGGCGAGTGACTTTGTCGAGTTCGGCAAATACCTGCTTCTTGAGTTCCATTCCTTCAAAAACGGCTTCGACCACGATGTCTGCTTCTATAAATCGATCGTAGTTCAATGTCGGTTGGATCAACTTCCAACGTTGGTCCATCTCCGCTTGGGTTATTCGACCTCTTTGAACCGTTGCTGTATAGATTTTGCGGATGATTGCTAAGCCGCGATCAAGGGCTTCTTGACTGGTTTCTTTCAGCAAAACCGGGATGCCCGCGTTGGCATAATTGATTGCTATTCCGCTCCCCATCGTACCTGCCCCGACCACGGCAGCATGTCGGATCGGAAGCTTCGAACCTTCCTTGCCGATGCCCGGAATCTTGCTCACTTCGCGCTCGCCGAAGAAGACGTGGATTAAGGCTTTGGATTGTTCCGAAAACAAGCATTCGGAAAAAAGTTCGGCTTCGCGTTGAATTCCTTCTTCAAAAGGGAGCGAAGCAGCTTCTACAGCTTCGATGGCCTTTTGTGGTGCCACCAACCCGCGCGCACGTTTGGCGAACGCATGTTTTATTGCCGACATGGCTTGAGGATCGCAAGGTGGTACTTCACGATCGCATGTTTTACATGGCAAGCCACCCTTGGCAATGACTTGGCGTGCATATGCGATCGCCCCTTGCAGCAGGTCGCCAACTATCAATTGATCCAGAATCCCAATTCGGGCCGCTTCCGCAGCCGACACAAGTTCGCCTCCCGCACACATCTCGGCCGCCTTGGCCAAACCTGTTAAACGTGGTAGTCGTTGCGTGCCACCAGCACCGGGGATCAGTCCTAGTTTGACTTCGGGTTGACCGACCTGAGCCGATGCGACTGCCACTCGGTAGTGACAGCAGAGCGCGGTTTCTAATCCACCTCCCAAGGCCGTACCGTGAATGGCGGCAATGATTGGTTTTGAGCAATTTTCTATCGCAGGAAACATGCGAAACATTGCGCCATCGAAAGGTTTTTCGCCCGACGTCATTTTCTCAAGCTCTTTGATGTCGGCTCCCGCGATGAAGGTGTTTCCAGCTCCGATAAGAATCATCGCCTTGACGGACAGATCTTCGCAACAAGTTTGGATTGCCGCTTCAATGCCTTCGGGCACACCAGGGCTGAGTGCATTGACGGGCGGGTTATTGATCGTGATTACCCCAATGTCACACTCACGGGTAAGCTTCACTAAATCGTTCACGCGTCTGTCTCCTCGTCCTGTTTTTCACGGGTAAGCAAATCCGCATACGTTTTTCAACCCAATTAGCCGTCGGGCGATAGCCCCGGTTTTCCAATTGCTCGACATTCGTCGAGAACCGGGGCTATCGCCCTTCGGCTATCCGTTTGTTTCACTCGAAGACATCATACCGATGTGCTTATGTCAACGATTGCGAAGGTGTGAGACGCGATAAATCTTTCTCGTATCGACGGTATGCGAAAACAAAAAGCGGGAAGGAAAACAAGGCAGCTTGCGCCGTAATGAAGATTCCCCATGTATAGCTGTGCAAGACTTCCGTTAGCGAAGCCGCAACGACCGCGCCGAGCGACGCACCAAAAACATTGAGGCCTATCATCAGTACCGCCACCGTGGTGGCTCGCAATCGAACTGGACTCAACTCTTGGATTGTTGCCAAGACTGGTCCGTACATAATCGTAATCATCATCGATCCAAAGAAATGGCAGACTCCCAAGCTCACATAGAAATCACCGGGCAGAAAGCGAAATGCGATGGCAAAGGGCATAATGACTGCTTGTATTGCGACAATCGCTAACAGTCGCCCACCGCTGCGACGTCTATTAAACACATCCCCCAGGTGACCTCCGAGGATGCTCCCTACCGAACCGCCAAAAACAAAAATAAGGCCCAAGAAGATCGGCGCCCCCTGTTTGGTAAATCCACGTTCCGCGTGGAGCCACGATGGATCTAGCCACGCTGCTCCAGCGCCCATACTGATGCAAATAGCCCCAATCATCGTCATAGCTAAAGCAGGTGTCTGAATCATTGTCCGCCAAATCTCAAAGAGCAATGTGACAACGGTCTTTCTTTCCGTTGGATCCTTACTGGTACGTGGTAAAAGACATTCGGTTGCCCCACGCTGAGGATCTTTCACAAACATCAATACCCCGACCATCGCAAGCCCTATCCCACCGAGTCCAAAAAAGCAGCCTCGCCAACCGATCCAAGGAATCGGCCAGAGCAAATTGGCAATGATCATCGATAGGCTAAGTCCGAGCGGAATTCCCAAATAGTAGATGCCAGATGCCATCGATCGCTGCTGCGGACGGAAGACATCCGCCAGCATCGCGATGGCAGCCGGGGTCAAAGTCGATTCACCAAACGCCACAAAAACTCTAGCCAATGCCAATTGCCAGAAGTTCTGTGCCAAGCCACTTGCCGCAGTGGCACCGCTCCAAACAAGCAGGCCGATTGCAATCAAACGAGGACGATGCTTGCGGTCTGCCAGCGCACCTAAGTACAAGCCTGCAATGGAGTAGACGACCGAGAAAGAGTAGCCGGCCAGCAACTGGTTTTGAACGTTGGACAGTTGGAGAACCGGGTCATCGCGCAGCGGAATCTGCAAGCTCGTGATGAGCTGTCGATCCACGAAATTGATCACGTTGAGAAGTGTCAAGAGGGCCAACAACTGCCATGGAGATGCGGAAACGGACAAGGGACGGTGGATCACATTCGTGGAAGTAGATTCGGCCTTTGAGGCGCTTAGGCGAGCCATCGGAACGCTGCCTTAATAAAAACGATCGAAGTTCGCATTCGATCGAACTCCCAAGCCCCTGACGTGTCAACGACCCGCCATATTCACGAAGACTTTACCGACGAGACGGTAGCTTTGCAAGGGATCGTAACAACGCATTTTCGAGTACGATGACGACTTCCGCCTTACATTCCATTCTAACTTAGAGAAAACAATGCCCACTTCTAATGATCAGCGACCGGTAGCCTTGATTACGGGCAGCGGCACGGGGGTCGGTCGAGCATGTGCTGTTCAATTCGCGGCTCGCGGCTACGACGTTGTCATCAACTATTCCCGCAGTAAGTCAGAAGCCGAAGCAACAGCCGAGAGCGTCGCTGCTAGTGGCGGGCGTGTATTGGTTCAACCATGCGATGTGTCAGACGACCAGGCGGTTCGCTCCATGCTTACCGTCGTTGAGGCTGAGTTCGGACGATTGGACGTGTTGGTCAACAACGCAGCAACGACGCACTTTGTCGACCACCAGGACTTGGAGGGGATGACCGAAGCGATGTGGGATCGAATTCTCGACGTGAATCTCAAGGGACCCTTTTTCGTCACGCGAGCTGCGTCAAAACTGCTAACCGCAGGAAATGGCGGAGCCGTAGTCAACGTAAGCTCCGTTGCCGCTGAGTCTGGCAAAGGTTCTTCGATCGCTTACTGTGCGAGCAAAGCAGGACTCAATACGACGACCAAATCGCTTGCGAGAGTCTTGGCGCCCAAAGTCCGCGTGAATGCCGTATGTCCAGGCCCAATCGATTCGCGCTGGATTCGACAAGGGAACCCGAATTGGGCCATTGAGAAAATGGTCGCAGGTTTTCCTATTCCACGAGCATCGCAACCGAGCGATATTGCTGACGTAGTGATTTTCTTGGCGATCGACGCCAAGATGGTTACGGGGCAATTGCTATTCGTCGATGGTGGCCAACTGCTCTGAGTCGTCACGGCTTAACCGTGCAATCGACGCAACAACTTTGCGACGGACTCTGAGGTATCTAAGAGTAGAGCAATTGTCCTCAATTGCTTGCAAAACGATTGAGGACAATCGTTCTACATTGCTTACAAAACGATTGAGGACAATCGTTCTACATTGCTTACAAAACGATTGAGGACAATCGTTCTACAATTGCTTACAAAACGATTGAGGACAATCGTTCTACATTGCTTACAAAACGATTGAGGACAATCGTTCTACAATTTTTCGCCAGCCCCAAAATCCAAGTTGGACAAAGCACTAGCGTTAGTTAGACACTTGCGTAGGTCGCAACTTCTTCTCCTACAGTCCACTCTTTGAAGTTGTCTGGGTTGCGATGAATATGATGATAAACCGTATCTCGCTCGACGGGTTCGCGGCCCGCTTCCACGATCAAGCCGCGAATCTGATCGACCGTGAGCAACTCGGGAGTCGTGGCACCTGCATCATGATAAATGAGTTCGTGCCGGACGGTTCCATCGATGTCGTCAGCCCCGTACGCCAGCGCCGTTTGAGCCGTTCCGATTCCTAACATAATCCAATACGCCTTTACATGCGGAACATTGTCCAACATCAATCGCGACACGGCAATGGTTCGCAAATCCATCAGCGCAGATGGTTTTTTGAGATGGGATAATTTCGTATTCTCTGGATGAAACGCAAGTGGAATGAACGTTTGGAACCCACCTGTTTTGTCTTGCAGATCCCTTAATCGCAGTAGGTGATCGATGCGATGATAGGCTTGTTCCACATGGCCGTAGAGCATCGTACAATTGGTTTTCAAGCCAACCTCGTGGGCAGCTTGATGGATCTCAAGCCATTTGTGCGAGTTGGCCTTGTGTTCGCAGAGTTGGTCGCGGACTTCGGGATGGAAAATCTCAGCACCGCCGCCCGGCATGCTTCCGAGACCAGCTTCCTTGAGATCCAGCAAGATCTCTTTGATCGGTAGTTTTGTTAAAAACTCGAACCAATTGATCTCGACTGCCGTCCAGCCTTTCAGATGCAACTTTGGGTAGGCAGTGTGTAGCGTTTCGATGATACCGCGATACCAGTCGTACCCGAGTTGATGATGTAGCCCTCCCACAATATGCATCTCGGTGCAACCATTGTCCACCGCCTCTTGACCTCGATGCAGGATCTGCTCGTCATTCATCGCATATCCCTTCGGATCGCGAAGGTCCGAACGAAAGGCGCAGAAACGACAACGGTAGACGCACACATTGGTCGGGTTCAAATGCGTGTTAATGTTGTAGTAACCGACGTTGCCATTGATCCGTTCGCGAACGTAATTCGCAAGCTCTCCAACCTCATGGAGCGGCACTTCGGGCGAGTAAAGGAAAATGCCATCGTCAAGACCTAGACGTCCACCTTGCTCAACTTTGTCGCGGATGTCCCGCATGCGATCTTGAACGTTTAAGCTACTCATGATTGTGACTCCTAAAAACTTTTAAATAAAGCTTTGTTTTGCAGCGTCGTTGGAGTTACCAATAGGCATCGGTAATTCCGACAACAAGAAACAAAACGCTAATAATTGAATTAAGTTGAAAGAACGCGAGTTGTACGCGAGCCAAGGATTGTTCCGAAACCACGCGATGCTCGATAATTAGCAATATGGCGACCAATATGAGCATGCCCCGAAACAACCAGCCAAGGGATAACGACGGCAAGCAAAAACTCATCAACATGGCTGCACTCCACATCAGCAAGTGACAGGCCGCCGCGACTCGCAAGGCGTTCTTCACGCCGAGCTTCGATGGAATACTGAACAATCCAGCCTTTCGGTCGTAGTCCGAATCTTGGCAAGCGTAAATGATGTCGAAGCCAGAAACCCAGAGAAACACAACAACTCCTAGGAAAATCGCAGGAATCAAGTCGCTTGGATGAGCTTGTACATATTCGCCGCGCAATGCAATCCATGCGCACACCGGAGCTAACATCAACGCGGTTCCGAGCCAAAAATGAACCAGATGCGTGAACCGCTTGGCCAAACTATAGCCCGCGAGAAATAGTAACACAGGAATGCACAAGACCAGCGGCAAAACGTTCGGTAAAAACAAGCTGCAAGCCGCCACAAAAGCAATCGCACACCCAGCGCTAAACCAAACAACACTCGCGGGCGTCAAAATTTTGGCAGGCAGATGGCGGCTCGCGGTCCGTGGGTTTTCTCCGTCCCATTTTCGATCCAGATAGCGGTTCATGGCCATCGCAAAACTTCGAGCGGCAATCATGCAAAGCACAATCCCCAGCAGCGATCGCCAACGGAACGAAAGGTAGCTCGGCGAACCACTCGTCAAAAGTTCACCGTTCAAGCTGGGTAGCGGGACGACAAACGCCCACGCTGTCGACAGCAACGCAAACGGCAATGCAAAGATCGTATGGCTAAATCGAATCAACTCCATGTAGTGAGTTGCGGTCATAAGCCAATTGGGTCGCGCGTTGGTATGCATAGTCAAGTCGCTCATGACACCGCCTCCGGTCCATCCCTATGTTCCGACTCGGTGGCTTCACCCCAGCGATTCATCAACACATTGGGGACTTGCAAATGGTCCAAAATCCGCGAGACAACAAAGTCGATCAGATCAACAATGGTTCGTACACCATGGTACCAACCTGGCATGGCTGGCAACACGATCGCTCCCGCTTGTGCGGCTCGTTGCATGTTCTCAAGTTGAAAGACCGACATGGGTGTTTCTCGCGGAACCAAGATCAATTTGCGATGCTCTTTAAGATGAACGTCGGCTGCTCGTTGAATCAAATTGTTTCCAGCAGCGTGAACCACCCCCGACATCGTCGCACCCGAACAAGGACAAATGACCATGCCTCGCGTCAAGAAAGATCCGCTCGCAATAGGTCTCATGAAATCGCGATAGTCGTGCAGCGAAATGAACGACAGATTGGCCTGAACTTGTGCCGTTGTCGGCGGTTGCCATTGTGAAAGTGTCGTTGGATCTGGCCAATGGTAATTCAATAATCGATCGATGCGGTCACGGTTAGGTCCGATATCGAGATCAAGTTCTTGTTGGATGACCGCCGCGCCGGACGGGCTAATAACCAAATGGACCGCAACCTTCGCGTTACACAATAATTGTAATAATCGCACGGCGTAGACCGCACCACTCGCACCGGTAATGGCTAGCACCAATGGGAGCTGTTCGGACGACTGAATGGTCATTTCGTCCCCACATAGAGCGTCACCACGCCAAAAGTCATTGGATACATTCGAATATCTTTCAAATTCGATTGTCGCATCAAGACCGCGAGCGCTTCACCGCTCGGGAACGCTTGGACACTTTGAGGCAAATACTCGTATGCAGAATGATCGTTCTTGGCCATGTGCTGACCGACGCGAGGCAAGATGTGTTGAAAGTAGGCATTGTAAACATGGCGCACTCCAAAGGCGGTTGGCTTCGAAAACTCAAGAACTGCAACTTGACCACCTGGTTTGCAAACGCGAGTCATTTCGGAAAGTCCCTGCTCGGTGACGGAAACATTCCGTAACCCGAAGGCCACAGTTACCGCTTGAAAGTGATTCTCAGGAAAAGGGAGTTGTTGGGTGTCCGCTTCGATGAATTCAACTCGGTCGTGGGTCGGCAGCAATCGCCCCCGTTTTCGTCGAGCAATATCGAGCATTTCCGAGCAAAAATCGCTTCCCACAATCTCGGTTTGGTGACCCAAGTGGCGTGCCATCGAAATCGCCAGATCGCCGGTTCCCGTGCAAGTGTCCAGAACCGGAGCGCCAGGCTTAAGGTTGAGAATTCTAAGAGCTTTCGCTCGCCAATGACGATCCACGTTTAGGGAGAGAACGTGGTTCATCAAATCATAGCGAGGTGCGATCTCGGCGAACATCTTTCGAACGCGATCACCAGATTTATCGACCATGTGCCACCTGAAGTGAACCAATACCAACGGATGGAGTGCTGAAATATGCAACATTGATGCGTTGCGACCATACAATTGGACCGCATTTTCGCCCTCACCTTAACGACCCTTGGGCAACTATCAAGGACTATTTATGCCGAACGTGGATTGGGGTATACTCTCCATGAGCCTTCAGGCGGTGTCTTAAGTTGATTGCGAGTAACAACTTAGTGTGCAAGAGTCACGAGACCTTTTTACCTTTTGTGCGAGAAAGTGCGCGATAAGAGAATGGGTGATTTAATCTCCAATGAGAATTCGAGAGATCCTACGCAATTGCGATCCAACCGATGGTTTGGACCAGATGACTTGCGCAGTTTCGGTCATCGTTCGCGTTTAAAAGGAATGGGAATCGACGACGCTGACTATCAGGGAAAGCCGATTGTCGGATTGCTCAATACTTGGAGTGATTTGAATACTTGCCATTCGCATTTCAAACAGCGAGTCGACGAGATCAAGCGAGGAATATTGCAAGCGGGCGGCTTTCCGGTGGAAGTGCCGGTCATGAGCCTCGGCGAGATGCTCATGAAACCGACGACCATGTTGTACCGAAACTTGTTAGCGATGGAAACCGAGGAAGTGTTGCGATGCCATCCCATCGACGCGGCCGTGTTGATGGGTGGTTGCGACAAGACCGTCCCCGCGCTCATCATGGGAGCCATCTCGGCTGACATTCCATCTATCTTCTTTCCAGCCGGTCCGATGCTCAAGGCGAGATGGAGAGATCAAACGCTGGGTAGTGGTACCGACGCTTGGAAATATTGGGCGGAACGATGTGCGGGGAACCTGTGCGACAGCGACTGGAAAGATATTGAGAACTGCATCGGCAGATCAGCAGGTACGTGCATGACGATGGGGACTGCCTCTACGATGGCATGTATCGCCGAGTCGCTTGGCCTAACTCTGCCCGGGGCGAGCAGCATCCCAGCGGTTGTGGCGGAACATAGTCGATTGGCGGTGGCAACCGGACGACGCGCTGTTGAATTGGCTTGGCAGAACATGACGCCGCGGAGTGTCCTGTCGCGAGCGAGTTTCGAAAACGCGATGGCGACGCAACTGAGCATCAGCGGTTCCACGAACGCGATTGTGCACATGATCGCGATGGCCGGTCGAGCCGGAATCAAACTAACTCTGGACGATTACGATGCTATGTCCGAGCGGGTCCCAGTCTTGGCCGATATTCGTCCAAGCGGACAGTATCTCATGGAGGACTTCCATCACGCCGGCGGTTTGTCAGGATTGCTATCCAGATTGAAGGACATATTGCACTTGGACTGCAAGACGGTCAATGACACAACGCTGGGAGAGCAAATAGAAGCCGGCGAAGTGATTGATGACAAAGTCATTCGCACGCGTGACAATCCTCTATGGGCGACGGGTGGAACCTGTGTATTGCGCGGAAATCTGTCGCCAAACGGGTGTGTCATCAAGACCGTTGCTGCGGATCTGCGATTGCAAAAACACACTGGGCCGGCGATGGTTTTTGACAACTATGCCGACTTGAAGAAAAGGATTAATGCGCCAGACCTGGACATCACGGCGGATACGGTCATCGTGCTTCGAAGCGCTGGCCCAATCGGTGCACCCGGCTTTCCGGAATGGGGCATGCTACCGATCCCTGAAAAACTGCTCAAGCAGGGCGTTCGAGACATGGTTCGAATCTCGGACGCGAGAATGAGCGGAACCAGTTACGGCACTTGCATATTGCATGTGTCGCCCGAATCGCACGTCGGCGGTCCCTTGGCGTTCGTTGAGAACGGCGACATGATCGAATTGGATGTAGCAAAGCGAAGCTTAATGCTCTTGGTGGACGAAACCACATTGGGCAAACGAAGAGAAACTTGGGTAAGGCCTACCGTGGCATGGACGCGAGGTTATCATAAAATGTTTGCGGATCACGTGACCCAAGCGCACGAGGGCTGCGATTTTGATTTCCTCCATGGCCATTCCTCCAACCAAGAACCGGATATTTTCTAATGTGGACTTCGGCAGTTACTCCTGAACTTCTCTCGAAAAGTGTGATTGCCGTACCACCCTTGGCACGAGATAGCTCACGCAAATTGTGTGCTACGGAAAACACCAAGATCATTCAAGCGATCGAGGCTGGCGGCGTCACGTCGATTCTCTACGGAGGAAACGCGGTTTTCTATCACATGGCCCTGTCGGAGTACGCACAAGTACTGGATATCCTGCAACAAGCCGCAGGTCCAGAAACATGGATCATACCATCGGTCGGTCCGGCCTTCGGTACCATGATGGATCAAGCGACCATGCTGCGTGACTTCCAATTTCCGACTGCCATGGTCTTGCCGCAAAGGGAGATTGCAGACGAAACAGGTATCGCCACTGGAATCCGACTGTTCGCAGAAAAATACGGCAAGCCGATTGTGTTGTATCTCAAACACAATCGCTGGTTGTCGCCCGAAATCGTTTCCTCACTGTTTCGAGATGGACTCATTAGTTGGGTCAAATATGCCGTCGTGCTAGACGATCCTAGCGACGATCCTTACCTGAAGGAAGTGCTGTCGGTTGTTCCCGCAAATCGGATTGTTAGCGGCATCGGCGAGCAACCTGCGATTGTTCATTTGCGAGACTTTGGTGTCGGCGGTTTCACCAGCGGTTGCGTCTGCGTGGCGCCCGCTCGATCTCAAGCGATGCTGCGTGCGATTCAAGCCAAGGACTTCGACTTGGCAGAACGCATTCGCGTCAGTTTCAGGCCGCTTGAGGATCTGCGCAACGCGATTCAACCTATTCGAGTTCTCCATCATGCGGTTGCCGCAGCAGGGATTGCGGATACAGGACCTATGCAACCCATGCTCGGTGAATTGGATGCGATGCAAATGGCTTCTGTTGCGCAAGCAGCCAAGGCATTGCGAGCTCTCAATGCTTCCTAAGCCAACAAAAGCTTGAACGAACCAAATAACTTTACAAAAAGCCAGCACATATGCCACGCGAACGTGTCGTTTTAGCGATGAGCGGCGGCGTTGATTCCAGCGTCGCGGCTCATCTCTTGATCCAACAGGACTTCGATGTCGTAGGCGTCTTCATGCGTCACGGTGAAAAATCTAGTGCTGCGTGCGAACTTGATTCCGGCAAGCCCAATCCCTTGCTCCCTATCTTGCAGGGGCGATTGGATCACAAACAAGGGTGCTGCAGCGCAAGCGACGCCGCCGACGCGAGACGTGTTGCGGACAAATTTGACATCCCGTTCTATGCCCTAGACCTAGAGGCCGACTTCAAACGAATCATCGATTACTTCGTCGACGAATACCATCAAGGCCGTACACCGAATCCGTGCGTTCAATGCAATAACTGGCTCAAATTCGGACGCTTGTTTGATTACGCAGATGCGGTTGGTGCCAAATATGTTGCAACGGGTCACTACGCTCGAATGATCGCAACCGAGGATCCGAGCAATCCCTTTGAGCTGCATCGCGGATTGGATGACGATAAAGATCAAGCGTATGTGCTAACCGGCATTGATCGCTCGCTCTTGCCTCGCATGCTGCTCCCGGTCGGTGAGTTTAGAAAGTCTGAAATTCGACAGATCGCTACCGACATCGGATTGCGGGTTGCAGACAAAAAAGATAGCCAGGAGATCTGTTTCGTGACATCAGGACAGCATGCTCAGTTTGTCCGCGACAAGAATCCATTGTCTACCGCCGGCGAAATCGTTACGTCCGACGGCCGTGTTGTCGGCAAACATGATGGAATCGAAGGTTTTACCATTGGTCAACGAAAGGGAATCCGCGTCGCAATGGGCTCTCCGTATTTCGTTACCGCGATCGAGCCGGCAACATCCCGCGTTACCATCGGACCTCACGAAGAACTTGGGCGATCTTGGTTGCAAGCGGCTGAGGCAAACTGGCTAGTCGATTTCCCGACGGATGAGCCAGCGGACGTGGAAGTTCAGATTCGTTACAACTCAGCTCCGGAGAATGCAACCGTTCGCAGGCTACCGGGCAAGCAATTTCAGGTGGAATTCCACGAACCGTCTTTCGGTGTTTCACCAGGTCAATTGGCCGCGATTTTCATGGGAACACGCGCAATCGGATGCGGTTGGATTCAGAAAACACGTTGAAACCTGTTGCCAATACCCAACCGTTCTGTTCACAATAGGTCTGATGAAACACCGGCAGTCTATTGCTTTGATCCAATTTCTCTTTCCATTTAAGCAACCCTCACATGATCTTTTTCTTCGCCCAACGCAATCTTGAAGGTGTCAATCTTCAAACATTCTTAATGATCGGTTTACTGATCGCAGCGCTTATCGGGGGATTGGTTTGTACGGTTGTCCTCTGGAATTTCGGAAGTCTTTGGCTGCAAGCCAAAACGAGCGGTGCGGACGTAACCATGTCCAGCCTGGTCGGAATGTACTTTCGGCAGGTACGATCGCAAGTCATCGTCAATGCCAAGATCATGGCCGCCCAAGCCGGCCTCAACATCGATCGCCAAAACGGAATCAGTACTCAGCATTTGGAGGCGCACTACTTGGCCGAAGGAAACGTGATGAACGTCATCAATGCCATCATTGCCGCCCACCGAGCGGGCATCGACTTGGATTTCGATAGGGCCGCCGCAATCGACCTTGCAGGACGCGATGTGCTCGATGCGGTTCGCACTTCGGTTCACCCGCGCGTCATCGATTGCCCCGATCCCAAGCACAGTGGCAACGGTTTCTTGTCGGCGATCGCCAAGAACGGGATTGAATTACGGGTCAAAGCGCGTGTTACGGTTCGGACGAACCTCGAGCAATTGATTGGTGGAGCAACCGAGGAAACGGTGATCGCTCGAGTTGGGGAGAGTATTATCAGTTCGATTGGTTCTTCCGAAACGCACTTGATCGTTTTGGAAAACCCAAACCTAATATCGCGGACTGTTCTGAAGCGAGGGCTCGATAATCAAACCGCGTTCACCATCGTGTCAATCGACATCGCTCATATCGAAGTTGGACAAAACATCGGAGCAAGATTGCGAGCCGATCAAGCCGAAGCGGACGTTCGTATGGCTCGAGCCCAAGCGGAGCAACGCCGTTCAGAAGCAATCGCTTCCGAGCAAGTCATGAAAGCCAAAGTGGCTGAAAATCGGGCAAACTTGGTCTTGGCCGAAGCAGAAGTTCCCAGGGCAATGGCACAGGCGTTCGTCGCGGGGCATTTTCAGTCGCCTGTGAACGGATAATTGGCCAATTCCTGACATGCCCCCCGCAAAGAGGCACGAGGATGTCTATCCAACCGGTGTCGATCCTCCCACTTGCTCGCTTTCACATGATCGGCCGGTCAATCGCACCGAAGACGGCTAGCAGGTCGCCATTCCGTACAGTGGACAGCTACGCTCGCGAACGATATTGACTTATTGCTAAGGAATTTGAGATAGAGCACGGGGACGAGTGGGCCAAATGATGGTCTGCGCGAATATTTTCCGACTCAAGGCAGGATCTCGAGCAATCGATGAAAAATTTTCGGACGGCGATCAAGGATTCACTTCATCATTCGCCTGCTATCCTCCTAGCGACTTTGTGCTCCGTCGGTGTGGCTGTTCTATGGGCTTCGAACATCGGGGCACTTTCGCCCGTGATTAACATGACTCTCAAGGGAGAGTCGATGCAAAGCTTCATGGAAAAAAGTATCGAATCAGGCGAAGAACGCGTTAGGAAATGGGAGTCAGAACTCCTTGTCGCTCGCGAAAAAAGCGAGATTGGGGATGAACGCTCCCTCGAGAAAAATATTCGGACAGAGCAAGCGAACCTAGCGTGGAGTCAATGGGTTCTCTCCTGGGCAAATGCACTTCTGCCACGCGATCCGTTTCGAACGATATGTTGGATAATGGGGCTGCTGATCGTAAGTACTCTCGTCAAGCACTTCTTGATGCTAGCAAATGATCTTCTCATCGGCCATGTGTCAACGAGTATCGTCCGAGCATTGAGGCAACGTGTTTTTGATGCTGCTCTGAGCATGGACCGCAAGACCTACCAGACGTTTGGGACAAGTGGGCTGCTGGCGGCGATTACGTCTGCGGCAGATGGGTTGGCGGCCGGATTGATGGCCGTTTTCGGAGCGGCGGTGCGGGAACCGCTGCGAATCGGTGCGTGCCTCATTGGTGCCAGTATCATTAGCTGGCGACTCTTGCTTCTATCCATAGTGCTTGCTCCGTTTCTCATCTTGGTTATTTATTACTTCAACCGAAAAATACGAGCCGTTGCTGCTTCGATTATCAGCCGCAACGCTGGATTCCATGAAGTCATGCTCGAAGCGCTGAGCAACGTCTTTACGGTCCAAGCATTCACGATGGAAAAAAAGGAACGTGAGCGATTCAGCGAATGCACAGACGACATGCGGCGCATCAGTCTTAAGATGATCTTCTACACGGGGCTCGGCAAGCCGTTTACCGAATTGATCGGCGTGGGCATGGTCGCGATCACGATTTGCGCAGGAGCGTATTTGGTTGTGAACAAGCAGACGCATATTTTCTACTTGCGCATCTGTGACAACCCGATGTCTGTCTCGGATTTACTGACCTTCTTTGGCTTCTTGATCGGGGCAAGTGATCCATTACGAAAATTATCTGGTCTTTCCGTTGCTATCTTTGGCGGTACGATGTCCGCAAATTTGCTTTACGGTATTCTCGAATCGAAACCTGTGTTAGTCGAACCCGAGGATCCGATTGTCTTGCCTGGGCGTCACCACTCCCTTGCTTTGAACAACGTTCGATTCCACTACAATATCGAACAACCCATCCTCAACGATGCTCAGCTTGAGATCCCCTTCGGAAGAACCATCGCAGTCCTTGGTACGAACGGAAGCGGCAAATCAACCCTTATCCAACTTCTCTGCCGCTACTACGATCCCGTATCGGGTAGTGTCTGCTTGGATGGCGTCGACTATCGCAACTTGTCGATTCAAGATATTCGCAGACGTGTCGCGATGGTCAGTCAGAACACCGAACTATTCAACCGTTCGATTATTGCCAACATTCAATACGGTAGCCCCGAAAGCACGCGTGAAGAAGCGATCGAGGCCGCCAAGTTAGCACATGCTCATACGTTCATTGAAAGCGCGCTCAGCGATGGATACGAAACGATTGTCGGCCAATCGGGACAAAAACTAAGCGGTGGGCAGCGACAACGTATTGCGTTAGCAAGAGCCATCCTTCGCAAACCAGAAGTCCTTATTCTGGATGAATCCACGAGTCAAATCGATATGGCAAGCGAGCTTAAAATTCGAGAAACGCTTCAGGCAATGAAAGGTCAAATGACAATCATCATCATTACGCACCGAGAAGCACTCATCGCCCTTGCCGACGACGTCTATCATATGCAAAACGGTCTCTTGACAAAGTCATCCAAGAACGCCGAAACAGTCGCGGCATAACCTCAAGCTAACTTCTAAGGCGAAAGGCAGACAGAAAACTACCAATCATAACCCGATACGTGAATGAGGGACTTGCGAAATCGTCCCTTGCTTACACGTCGGGTTGGGATACTGCAATCCGTCGCTCGCTTAAGAGCGGGCCCGCCGATCCTTTGTTTGGACGGGACAAATGGTCCCATCCTACCCTCCTTTTCATCCGGTATTTTTCGTGCTGCCGCTCACCTTCCAACTCTCGCCTGGCCAATCGGGACGCTGTTCGAAATACTGGCATATCTTCATCAATAAAGGGTCAATTGTCTCCAATTGAATTTGGTGTGGTGGAGACCAATCGAACCAAGCATACCCCAGGTGCTCGGTCGGCACGATCAATCGATCTTGAGTCAAAAGTCCTAAGTAAATTGTCAATTGCTTTAGCTGTTTACGGTTGCCATTGCGTTTGTACGATACCCAATACTGGCTTTCGTATAGGAAGTCTGGGTCGATCCAAGTGTCTGACTCGCTTAATCCCGTTTCTTCGCAGAGTTCCCTCAAGGCTGCTTGCTCCTTCGTTTCTCCTGGATCTAAATGCCCTTTTGGCAGATCCCAGCGACCATGGTGCTTCATTAATAAAAATTGAAGCAGATTTTGCTTTCGAAAGAGCAGAAACCCGCTTGAAAATAACTCCGGTTCCATGACTAATACTGGGGCTAGCGAGAACAAGTTTCAATTCCACCGCACAAAGCGATTGAAGTCGATGAAGATATACACGAAAACCGGGGACGCGGGTACAACAGGGCTCTTTGGAGGTCCACGCGTAGCGAAAGACGATCGTCGCATTTGCGCCTACGGATCGGTCGATGAACTCAATGCAGTCCTCGGCATCGCTCGATCGACAGGTCTTGGCGAAAAACTCGATGGAATCATCAGTTCTGTTCAACACCATCTCTTCTCGATTGGAGCGGAATTGGCCACTCCGAATCCTGAAGAGCACAATCTAAAATGGGACGGAATTTCTCATGTCAACGAAATGGAACACGCTATTGACGAACTGGAAACAAGCCTAAAACCATTGCGGAATTTCATTTTGCCAGGTGGAAGTACTCAAGCGGCTCATCTGCACTTGGCTCGGACGGTTTGCCGCCGCACAGAACGCGAGATTGTGAGCTTCACACGCGATCGAAACGTCAGCGATGCATCGCACATCGTCGTATTTTTGAACAGGTTGAGCGACCTGCTGTTTGTGATGGCACGATTTGCAAACCACCAAGCTGGTATCGCCGATGTAGCGTGGGTTAAGGGTTAAGGATTTTTAAGGGTTAAGGATGGCAACACACATCGCGATCATCGATTTTGAAACCGCCAACAGTCGCTCGAACTCGGCGTGTCAAATCGGCGTGGTATTGCTAGATAATTGGCACATTGTTGATGAGCGAGAATGGCTTATTCGTCCACAGCGGATGTATTTTTCGCCGCAATGCATTCGTGTTCACGGAATCACGGCTCGCGATTGCTTAAACAGCCCTCAATGGGATTCCGTTTGGAGCGAACTTCACCCGTTCATCGACGGGCGTGTCCTAATTGCACACAACGTGGGATTCGATGCGGCTGTTCTACAGGGCACTTGCCAAAGCTACGATATCGCTGTCCCGCAATTTGATTTGCAATGCACTCGACTCATTGCCAAACGAACCTGGCCCGGTCAAGCAGGCTATGGACTCGCGGCGATTGCCGAACGACTCAACATTCGATTCCGCCACCACAATGCACTGGAGGATGCAAGGGCCTGCGCTGGAATCGCGATGGCAGCGGCAGAAACGACAGGGGCCAACGACTTGGACTCTCTGGAGGACAAGCTCGGATTGACGCGGGGCCGGATTTGGGTAGACCAAATTCGACAACCTCGTACGGTTCGGCGAACGCGTATTGAAACGGTGGCAGAGCCTCAGGCCCGGTACCAACCAAAACTCTTTCGAACCGATGGCACCCCTACGAATTCCAAAACCGAACACATCCGACGAACACGTTTGCGTGCCGACGCGATCCTGGCAGGTTGCGAGGATTCGCGACCTCTCGCCGGAAAACACGTCGTATTGATGCATTCGTTGCTAGGAATGCAACGCGAAGATGCGGTTTCATTCTTGGTCAAATTGGGAGCGACGGTGCAGGACAAGATCAACCTGCAAACGCACTATTTGATTATGGGCACGATCAGCGAAATGGACGCCGAGACAGAATCGACTTCTCTACCAGCGGAAGTTGAATGCTCCAAACACAACGAAAACGAGGCTAAAGTCGAACAAGTTGCTCAGCGAATCCAAGAGGGTCAACCCATCCGAATTCTGTCGCAAAGGCAGCTTTTGGCGTGCATTCCCTCTGCCTTAGCCATCGCCCGCGGCGATGGCTAACTAGCGGAACAACGCAATCTGTCCGGTGAGGTTTCGCCTGAGAACACTTGTTCCCACCATCCAAGCTACTTCTCGGCCAAGCTACTTCTCGGCCAAGCTACTTCTCGGCCAAGCTACTTCTCGGGCTCCATCGCACCACTCTTGTACTCCAGCCAGTATTTGTCGAGTTCTTTGCGAATCATGCTGCTCATCAAGAATACGCCAATTAAGTTCGGAACCGACATCGCTAGGATCAGCATGTCGCTGAAGTCCAAAATGTTTTCCGGCGTAATAATGGATCCGAGGAATGTGAAGACAAGGAACAAAATCTTGTACAACATCGACCACTTTTGACCGAACAGAGATACGAAACATCGTTCTCCATAATAGGACCAGGATACGCAAGTCGAATAAGCGAACAAGAACACCGCTAGATAAAGAATGTATCGGAACCAGTCGAAACTAGCATTCTGGGTGAACGCAGCCAATGTCACCATGGAGCCTTTGCTGTCGACCGCCAATTGTTGCACTTCCGGTTGACGATAAACACCGGTGCAGACGATGGTCAAAGCGGTCAACGTGCAGACAAGGACTGTATCGATAAACGGTTCGAGCAGGGCTACCATGCCTTCGCTAATGGGTTTGTCGGTTTTGGCTGCGGAGTGTGCGATCGCAGCGGAGCCAGCACCCGCTTCGTTGGAAAACACAGCCCGTTTGACACCGATCACCATGACACCCAAAAAACCACCGTACATCGCGGTTGGATTGAAAGCACCCGTCACGATTTCTTGCACCGCGAACGGCAAGTACTGATAGTTGATGCAAAGAATTGCGATACAAACCGACATATATGCGATGCACATGAATGGAACGACGGCACCTGCGAAATTGCCGATTGATTTGATTCCTCCGATGATGACCACTCCAACCAGAACTGTCATGATCAACCCATAGACCCAAGGATAATCCTCTAAGAAAGCAAAGGCAGGTTCGGTCTTGAGTGCATTGAGCGACTGGGCCACTTGATAAGAATTGCCACCCCCAAACGATCCACCAATGCAGAGGAATGTAAAGACAATCGCCAGCACACTTCCCAACCAACCTAGGCCCATCTTGCCAAGTCCTTCGCGCAAGTAGACCATCGGGCCACCCAACACGAGTCCTTGTTCGTCTTTGCTGCGGTACATAACAGCCAAGGTGCATTCCGCGAACTTGCTGGTCATTCCAAGAAAGCCGGAAACGATCATCCAAAAGGTTGCACCTGGCCCACCTACACCGATCGCGATTGCAACACCCGCAATATTGCCGAGACCTACGGTTCCGGACAAGGCGGATGAGAGGGCTTGGAAGTGGGAAACGTCTCCCTGATGGTCCTTGTCGTCGTACTTGCCTCTGACCAATTCAATCGCATGCCAAAACCCCCGCAAATTGATGAACCCCATGCGCAACGTCAGGAAGACACCAGCACACAGTAGCCAAACCACGACGAACGGAATACTCACTCCGAGGGCAGTTTTCGTCCCAAAGTCAAAAAACAAAACCGACGCCATCGGCTTCACTAGATATTCCCCAAACATTCCATCCACTGCGGCGATCCAGCCTTGAGGCGGTTCGGAAGCAACCGTCAACTCACCGCTTTCGATCTTGGCATCCCTCTCCGCTTTGGTCTTATCCTTGGTCGAAATCGGCAATCTATCAGGCATCGGGATCGTATGAGGATCGATTTTCGTTGCGGATTGCCGTGCTGGCTCGGTTGTCGCCGCTTCCTGCATCCCAAAGCTCGACGCAGTGAGATTGATATCTATCATTGGAAAAAGCAGCGCAAGAAAAAAAACGCGATGCCAAGAAATGCGGATGCACGAAATCATCGAGGAAACCTCAATAAAGGTAAAAACGGGAGACATGAGATGTTGCCTAGGTCGCCGTGCGTGCGGAGAGAACTGCGCCCAAAACCAAGCCGACAAATTCTGGGCTGTATGCTACACAAGTCTTAAGAAAGTGCTAGCAGTCAATGTTGATTTTTGCTCCCCCCAATCCAGACTAGGCACCATCGCTCCAATTTTGTATCTGTCGAGTTGCCAAAGGATTGGAGTAACTATGCAAGTTGAATTTCGAGCTGATTCGGATCGATTTCGAAACAAGTCCGTTCAGGCCGTTGCTTTTACCATTTTTGCAGTATTTGCGATTGGCGGATGCCGAGTCCTTGAACCAATACCTATTTCCATGGTTCGGAACAACGTTCCAACGAACATGATCGCGGACAACGAACCTCAGTTTGAGCGAGGCAAACCTAGAACCGTCATCGATGGATTCGGCTGGATTTTTGGAATACCTTCGAAAATCATGTTCTGGAACCGGAAAGTCGAAAATCATCACGTTTCGCTTGAAACAGAAATGCGGATGGAAGAATATCTTGTGGCAAATGGACTAAGTGATATCAAGGTTCGAATCAACCAATATCGGCCCTTGGATGACTGGCACCGTTTGACTCGCAACACTTCCATCGCATGGCCTTGGCGATACACGTTTGGCGCAGTCAGTACATTGACTGAGACCATTGTGCCCGGGCGGCTCTTCGGTGGAGACCACTACAACCCTTACACGGCGACGATCCATCTCTACAGTGACCTGCCGTCGATTGCGATTCACGAAGCTGCCCACGCCAAAGATTTTTCGAATCGCCGCTACCCAGGCAACTATGCGGCCATATACGCATTGCCATTTGTACCGTTGTGGCACGAGCGAATCGCAACCAACGATGCCCTGTCCTATGTTGAAACCAAGAAAGATGCACGCCTCAGGCGAGAAGCGTACAAAATCCTATATCCTGCCTACGGCACATACGTAGGTAACGTAGCTGGGTACGGTTTCCCAAAGTATTCCTATCCTATTTACTTGGGTGGTGTCTTAGCTGGGCATGCGGCGGGGCGGTGGCATGCTTCCAGCGGCTTCGATAGAGTTGAATGAAGCATAAGCACATCCGCATATTGTTTTTGACACCAATTAGCCGTTGGGCGATAGCCCCGGTTTTCCAATGGCTCGACATTCGTCGAGAACCGGGGCTGTCGCCCTTCGGCTATCCGTTTGTTTCACTCGAACACTAATACCGATGTGCTTAGTACTTAGTTCACTTCATATTCAAGAAGCCGTTCAGCAGGTTTAAGTACTGAAAGAAAATCATGAAAATAGCCGCGATGATGATGGCAGCAATCATGAACCAGATTGCGACACCCGCAAGGATCGCAAGTTGCTTCAGCGCAAGTTGTGCCTTCTCGCGATAGACGATTGCCAACCTTTCTAATGACTCGCTATCTGAGCCGCTCATCTCGCCAACCGCTACCATTTGAATGAAATCCGCAGGCAAGAGCTTGGGCGCGTCGAGGGCTTCGGAAAAGGACTTGCCTCGCTCGATTTCTCCCAATGTTTGTTGCAAACCCGATATGTAGTAAAAATTGCCGGTGCTCAGCAACGAATCGCGAATGCTCCGCTTGGCTTCGACACCAGCCCCTAACATCATCGATAGGGTCATCGACAATCGAGACAATGCAGTCGTCGTAAACACCGTACCCACGACGGGGACGTTGCGAACCAAAGGCACAAGTGTCTTGTGACATCCAAACCAATTCTTCCAGATTCCGAACGCGATGACTCCGATCGTCCCAAAAAACAGGCTCACCGCAGTCAAGAATATGACCACGCCCGAACCGCCTCGCAAGCCGATACCCGTCAAATCAAATGCCTTATCGTTGGCTGACCCCGATTTGAAGAACCCATTGACATAGATCATGATACAGCCGATCAGAATCGCAATGACAAGCTGTATCATCGGAAGACTAATCTGCGACAAGAACTCATTGCGGGTCCGTTTGAGATCCTGGTAGTAGTCGGCCATTTCGCGAAAGACGCGGTCTATCCCTCCCGCATGTTCGCCAGCATCGATCATCTTGATCAACAGCTTTGGAAAGTAGTGCCCTTGATGGGTCATCGCGTCGGAAAGCGAATGTCCTTTGGTCAGTTCATCCGACAAATTCTTGGCAACCTCACGATGTCGAGCGGAACCTGTTTTGGATTCCATGTCGAGCAGCCGAAGCAGATCGACTCCCGCCCGAAGCCCTGTTGCCATACGCCGACAAAACCCTTCCAAGGACTTGAGGGATATTCCGCCAAGTATTCCCTCAAGCCCGCGGGATGTGGTTCTTTCCGCGCCAGGAATTGGCTTGGCACTCAAAGCGGTTGACGGCGAGCTGGAAGACATAGCATCACACACGGATCGTGGAAAAGTGAAAAGAGTTCAAGGCCAACACCCTCATTGTTACTTGTTCAGTAGCGTTTGGCTAGCAAGCGCTTTGGCACATTCTGAAACGGACGACTAGTTTATCGACGATCACCCCATACAATTTCACTGAATCGGGCAGACGTGTTGCCTATCCTGCGATCATCTAACGAGCTAACCGAGAACGATGCCTGACCGAGCCCAACACCCATCATCACCTTTTTCGGTGAGCGTTCCCCAAACGGCTCCATTGCATCTAAGCGGTGTTTGGCGAATGGACAGTACGGAGCAAGCGGCCGCACTACTGTCAGGGACTGAGCCGGGTTATGTTTATCGACGCGAGGGGCACCCCAACGCGTCTTCGCTCGCCGAAGCACTTCGAGTCCTCCATGGTGCAGACCAGGCAATCGTGACTGCGCAGGGAATGAGCGCCATTTCGATTGCGGCGCTCGCGTTGCTCAAGCCCGGTGATCGCGTATTGTTGGGTCAACCTCTCTACGGACGCACGTCGTTTCTAATCAAGAATGACTTGGCGAAATGGGGCATTGAGTTTGAAGATGTGCTTGCCACCGATGTGTCTGCCTGGACGAACGCGTTTCGAAAGCCAGCTCGGATGGTGATCGTTGAGACCATCACCAACCCAAGACTCTCGGTACCTGAAATCCAAACCATTTCTTCGATCGCCCACCAACTCGGCGGTCACGCAAATTCAGAGTCTGGAACCGTCGTCCTCGTCGACAACACATTTGCGACCCCCGTCCTTTGCCAACCACTTTCGATGGGAGCAGATTTGGTGATGGAAAGCTTGAGTAAATTCGTTTGTGGGCATGCGGACGCGATGCTAGGACTCCTGTGTGGGCGAAATGAAGTTTGGGGTCACGTTCATCAAACAATGGTTTCATTCGGAATGACAAGCAGCCCGTTGGATTGTTGGCTAACCCAACGAGGACTCGCCTCTCTGCAGGTTCGGATGGCTCATGCTGCATCCTCGGCAATGGCATTGGCAGTGGAAATTGAGGGGCATCCTTGCATTCGCGTGCTCGACTATCCTGGGCTTGCGACACACGCCGACCATGCTGTCGCTTCAAAACAATTTCGCGGCTCGTTTGGCAATATGCTGACGCTAACATTGCAGGGTGGATTGCGATCTGCACAACGGTTGATCAGCCTACTATCTCCTGATATTCCGTTTTGCCCGACGCTAGGTGAAGCCCAAACAACCGTTAGCCATCCTTGCTCGACAAGTCACCGATCCTACAGTCAGGCGGCTCTCCATGAACTAGGAATCGACGAAGGGACACTGCGATTTTCGATAGGCCTCGAACCTAAGGAATGGTTGGTTGGAAAGATAGCGTCGGGACTATCGCAAATCAAAGCGTAGTGTTTGTCGTCGCGGAATTCGTCCGCGTTCATCGGCCCACGCAGTTGGTCGGCGATGCCCCAGAGTTGTTGCCCATTTGTTTTTGGTTGGTGACGTTCATGACTTGAAAAAAAGAGAGGTCTCACGCAAAGACGCGAAGACGCAAAGGATGGAAGAACGACGGAGGCTTTTCTTCTTTGTATAAAAATCTTTGCGTCTTGAGCGAAGCGGGCGTGACGTTCATGGCGTTTCCTCTTCATTCTCTTCCTTCTTTGCGTCTTTGCGTGAGATCGCTCCCTGGTTTGGCTCCGCAGGCTCAGGCGAATGGTGCCCCTGGGTTGTTGCGTAATGGTGCGACCACAAGATAGGTAATCTAGGCCGATTCGTCACAATGCGAATTCTGTATCGATTGCTTGAGATGTTCTGGAATTGCAGGTTGTTACGACCGAAGAGACTCTAAATAGCAGAGGAATTGTTGAGATTTAACAATCAAACTGCTACCGCACCACCAACGACAATCGGAGCATCGGAAATCTTCATTCTCAAGCGAAACCTGGGAACGATGGCTGCAACATGCTCGTTTTCTTGTCGGCTGGAATTCGTAGGTTTCATGTGCGTTTTTTGGTTCGCGTTCGCAAGCTCTCCATCCGCATGCCAAGAACTGTTGTTAGACACGGCGGCCACAGCGCCACCGTCTCTCGAATCGGAAATCGAATCTTTGAAGTTGAGGCTCAGCGATCTTGAGTTGGCTCAGAAAGTCACCACGCCAACGCTTGCAAACTCAAAAACCAAGCCGAATGAACCCACAGCCAAGTCCGCAGAAGCGAAAGACAAAACCAGCAAGAGAGATGTTCCGGCCGACAAATGGGCCGTCACGCTCGGCGGTCATGTTCAGTTGGACTACATCAATTGGGCGCAGGCCGATCCAGCCATTCCTAACACATTCGACTATTTTGAATTCCGCCGTTTACGATTGGTTGCCGATGGGGTCGGATACGGAGTTTTTGACTTTCGGTTGCAGTTAACGTTAGAGCCGGAATCCATAGGTGAAAGCCCGGCGGGAATCGTTACCTCGCCCGAGGTCAAGGATGCCTATCTTTCGATGAATGAAATTCCATTGCTTGGACGAATGAGGATCGGAAACTTCTTTGTCCCGTTCAGCTTGGAACAGGTGACGAACGACACAAACAATATCTTCTTGGAGCGATCCATTCCCACGCAAAGTGTCTTCACACCCGATCGCGAAGTAGGCCTGGCGTTTTACAATTGCAACGAGAACAAAAACATCACATGGAGCAGCGGTATTTTCTTCGACAGTATCAGCGAAGCCTTGAAGGAACGAATCGACGACAATCAAGGGTACCGATTGAGTGGTCGGCTAACTGCATTGCCATACTATGACGAGGCGAGCAACGGTCGCTATTTGGTATACACAGGTCTCGGGATCCTACACACGGGCGATCAAGACAATCGCGTTCGAATACGGGCTCGCCCTCAGATACGCGAGGGGACTCGGATCATTAATAGCGGAATACTGCAATCAGATACCTACACGATTGGTAACTTTGAATCCGCGATCGTTTGGGGCCAATTTACCGTTCAGAGCGAAGCGTTCTTAGCCAACTATCACTTCCTCGATGGCCAATCCAATCATGCCAGCGGAGCGTATTTGCATACCAGTTATTTCCTCACGGGCGAAAATCGAATCTTCGAACGCTTCGGCCAACATGGGGCTCAATTTGGACGAAACGTACCCAATCAAAAGTTCTCATTGAAGCCGGGTAGCAGTGGCATGGGTGCCTGGGAGTTGAAATCCAGGTGGTCCCATTTGGATTTAAATAGCCTCAACGCTGGTCAGTACAACGATTTCACCTTTGGCTTGAATTGGTATTGGACCGACCGAGTCCGAATGATGTTCGATTGGATACACCCCATTACTAGTCAGCAGGCAATCTTCGGAGCAACCCAGTCCGACATCTTAGCAAGTCGCTTCGAGTTCAATTGGTAAATCGCTCCGAAGTCGACTTATTTGCGTTCTTTCGCGGACCGGCTGTGACTGGGTAACCCGTGCCGGTAAGCGAGGAGCCGACAGCAATTCCTCGCTCACGGGCACGGGTTATCAAGAAAGTGGTCCATCAAAAAACACTCGCCGGGTTGGGATGTTTCGGTTTGCCTCTCGCCTTGGTATCTTACAGGATCGCATTTTCTGTCCTCGCTTTGCCCCCAGAAATTGCCGTAGTTAAGAACGCAGATTGCCTGCAATCCAATCACCGCTATCAACTGAGGAACCGAAATGAGAAGAATTCTTTTTGGAATCGGAATAACTGTTGCCGGAGCGTCGCTCCCCGAAACTCGCGGCCAAGAAGTCGCATCCCCCCCACAAGTGTCGAAAAATGCCGATGGTTCAAGCTTGGATGCAGCCGCATTTAACGAATTGCTCAAGCAGTCGAAGTGGGAAGAAGCGGGGAAAATGATCGACGAGGCAATTGCCGAATCGCCCGAGTCTGCCAGATTGTTAAGTCTAAGTTTGCAACTTGCTATGCGGTCGATGCGGGCTGCACCCGAAGCTGCCGCTGAACGGATGGCATCGCTCATTGAATCATGGTGTTCCCAGAAGGATTTGACGGCTTCCTCCGCCCGCGAATTGCAAATGGCAGCGAGCAACTACAGCATGATGCTTATGCAAGGAGCAAAAAAATCGGAATCCCTCGACGTGGCTCAGCGCGCATTAAACGCTCTTTCTGCGGCAGTTGACTCGTCGCGATCTTCGAAAAGGTCCATGGAATCCCTCTTAGCTCGCCTATTCATGCAAGCGGAAAAGCCGGAGGATGCAATCGCACTCATGCGCAGTTCGCTCGATGAAGTCAAGAAGGGTGTACTCAGCGGAAACGATGAAACCATCGATCTCGTGAGTGCCACCAATACCTTCGGATCTTTGTTTGGCGATACAAACAAAGAAGAAGCGGCCGAACGAAGCAAGTTTGTTGAAGAGCTCATTGCTGCCAAGCTAGATTCACCCTCGGGCAAGTTCCTGGACCTAGTGGCATTCAACACTCTGAAATCATCCGAAATCTCTAGGCTCGTTTATTCCGACCCAGAGCAAGGAGTGAAGATCGCAAATCAATTGAAGTCGAGGCTTGATTCCTTCCCGGCACCGAAACCGGATTCGAACGAAGAGAAACAACTAGGTGCGTTTCAAAAAAGTGTCGAGTCCATTCTCTCTAGGCTCGCTACTTCGATTGCCCGGCTCAAGCTCGTGGGGACTTCTGCTCCTGAATACGAAGCCGAATCATTCGTCGGGATGGATGCAGTCACGCTGGCGGACCTCAAGGGCAAAGTCGTTCTCTTGGACTTTTGGGCTGTTTGGTGTGGTCCATGCATCGCAACCTTTCCGCACTTGAGAGATTGGCATGACGCTTACTCGGATAAGGGATTGGTCATTTTGGGCATCACTTCCGATCAAGGCTACAAGTGGGATGAAGCCAATCAGCGAGCTGTTCCGGATAAGGGTAATTCCCATGAGGACGAGATGGAAATGCTTGCCTCGTTTCGCAAGCACCACAACTTAAGGCATGGATTTGTCGTAACACCTAAAGGAGGCCAATACAACAAAGCACTAGCCGTCTCCGGCATTCCTCAAGTCGTCTTGCTCGACAAGCAAGGCAAGATTCGGTCCATCAAAGTAGGTTCAGGGGAAAAGAACGCCAACGAACTCGAAGCCGAAATCAAAAAGCTGATCCAAGAGTAAAAAGGTTCGGCGTACTGGGCTGTCGTACTGGGCTGTCGTACTGGGCTGTCGTACTGGGCTGTCGTACTGGGCTGTCGTACTGGGCTGTCGTACTGGGCAGTGGTGTAAGCTTCCAGCTTTCCATCCGCGATGTATCGCATGCTGGAAGCTCACCCCAAGTCACTTGCCAGGGATCGCCCGCGTTGGACACGAAAGGGCATTAGGTCGATTTCGGTCTTATCGCCATTCATCCACTGGTACATCAGCAGAGCTGTTGCGGTCGACCAATGCAAACCGTGCCGAAAGTGCCCGGATGCAATGAATCCGTTTTCCATTGGATGGAGCGTCCCAAGATACGGATAGGTATCAAACGAGCCAGGTCTCAGCCCTGCCCAGGTTCGTTTGATATTCGCTCTAGTCAATGCTGGACACAATGCCTCAGCCCACGACTGCAAATCAGCAATCATGCTGTCCGTTGTTGTGGCGTCAAATCCAACCTCCTCTTCGCATGAGCCTGCTAACACGTGCCCATCGTCGCGTGGGACAAGGTAGCGATGCCCATCATTGATCACCGTAGTAAAAGCCGGTTTGTCCAATTGGTAAAGGACCATCTGACCTCGCACCGGCAGTATTCCAGTTTCGATTCCCAATGGTCCAAGCAATTGCGAAGCCCAAGCACCCGACGTGATGCAATAGCGATCTGCTCGGAATTCTTGGGACCCGGATTTTGCCGAGAGGATTCTATTCTGGCTCGTCTCAAATCCATCGATGCGAGCTTGCTCAATGAGCGTCACTCCTTGTTTTTCGCAGGCCTTGATCAATGCTTGAAGGTGGCTAGGATTTCTCAAACGGCAATCGTCAGGGCAGAACCAACTTTGCAGATTTGGAGTTGATCTGGCCATCGACTCCATCGACGCAATGCGAGCGACGAGTTGGTCATTGGACCAAGATTCGTATCGGATACCGTGTTCGTCCCACCACATGCGATTTGCAGAGAGTGTCGCTCGCTCGGCTGCGGTTCTTGCAAGATAGACTCCGCCACACTGACGGTACTCGTTATCGATACCTGTTTCGAGAAGAAGCTGCTTGGCCCAATCGCGATGAAGCAGATGGGATAGCGATCGCAATTGCTCCAAAGGGTCCAGGGCAGCAATCGTCGCACCGGCAGGCAGAATGCCCGCGCCAGCCCACGAAGCCGCCTGTCCCATCGCCATGGAATCGACCACCAGAACCTTCCAACCATGCTGAGCGCATTGGTAAGCAATCGATAGCCCAATCACACCACCGCCGCACAGCATCAAGTCGAATGGTTTCAAAGATGTTGCCTGCGTAATCCCAGTGCTTTTTCTCCCCCTCGCCCCGCTTCGGAAACTGCTGATTTAGTGGATTTGCCGCAGGCAAAGGCTCTATCACAACCCGAAGCGTTAGCTAGGGGCAGACCGTCCCTCGCTAACGCTTCGGGTTGGGATTAAATCAGCAGGCTCCTTTGGGGAGAGGGGTTGGAGGGTGAGGGTGAAGGTGAAGGTGAGAGCCCTGACTGCAAGGCTCCGGTTCAGTTATTTGTTGATGCTCTAGGCACCAACCTTGGGGATCTCAAAACCAGCTCGCTGGACGCGGGCTTGCATCGAAGCTGCGAGAGCATCCCCCTCGATCTGTTCGGTCTTTGGATTCCAACGAATCTTGCGCTTTAATCGGGCTGCGATCGCGGACAGGTGACACATGTTCATCGTTTGCAAGTGCGAGTAGACATCCGACACCGGCAACCCACCTTCGCGGATACATGTGTAGAAGTTTTCTTTGTGCCCTTCGTATTTCTTGCTCTTGTACAATGCACTTACATCCGCATCGGTATATGCGTCCTTGTCCCAAGCCTCTTCAATCGGAGTACCTGTGATCTTGCCGCGATTCACAAATATCTGGCCCTTGCTACCCTCGATCAAAAGGCCATTGTCGCCTCGACTGGTGACGACGATCTCAAGCCCATTGGCCATCTTGTGGATGATGTTGAAATCGTGCGAGGTGTTGTAATAGTTGTCGGCGGTTGGAAAGCCATCTTTGAACTCAACAGGGTGTTTTGAGTCGGTGCCATCAATATCGACTGGCCCGGTCCCCTCCTCGGTCAGTTTCGCCGCCCACAAAGCAATATCGATGTGGTGAGCGCCCCAATCGGTGAACTTGCCACCCGAGTATTCGTACCACCAACGGAATTCGTAGTGACAACGTTTTTCCATGTAGTCGACCTTCGGTGCTTGTCCCAACCACATGTCCCAATTGAGATTGGCTGGCGGTGCAACCTTTTCAAAGGGGCCGCCTGTTGGGCTGCCGTTGATTCCGCAAGTGATTTTCTTGAGATCGCCTAGCAGGCCTTTGTGAGCCATGTTGACGGCTCGCATGAATAGTTTTTTATCCGAGCGTTGTTGTGTGCCAACGACAAAGACGAGACTGGGATTGGCTTTGCAAGCCGCTCGGATTCGTAAGTTCTCTTCCAGCGTCAGTGTCAATGGCTTTTGGCAAAAGACGTGCTTGCCAGCCTGGAGAGCTTCGATGGCGATCTTGGTGTGCCAGTGGTCTGGAGTTACCACGCTGATGACGTTGATGTCCTTGCGATCGAGGAGTTTGCGGTAGTCGGTAAAAGCCTCCGCTTTGCCCTTGCCGATTTTTTCATCGTTCTTGGCTTTGTCCGCTCGCGAGGAGTCTACATCGCAGACGGCCACAATGTCGCCAAATTTGGCGTGACCATGTGCATCGCCGGTCCCCATGCTGCCCACACCGATGCAACCGATGGTGAATCGATCGTTCGCAGACAACGGAGCTGAAGATGCTGAAGTCTGAATGTAAGGCACAAACGAAGCAGCTGCGGCTGCAACAGAAGTGTTTTTGATAAACTCGCGACGGTTACGTTGGGTCATGATCGAAATAGGCTCCGATTGGCTTGAAATAAAGGCAACGACAAAAATGGGCTAACAGCAACCTCTATTCTGCACAGTGGTCACGCATAGGGAACCCCCTGCGGTTGTTTTTCCCACTTAAAGAAGGTGCGGAGGGGGGCTACTGAGCTCGAAATCAAGGACTTAGGCGCAAGTGTGGCACTTCTATCGCTTAAACCAGCCCGATGATTCTGGGCGGAGCAAGCCGGTTGCCGTCCTCGAAGGGGGCTGCGACCCATCGTTCAAAACGCTGTTTTGTGGACTGCCTAGAACGTCGGCACCTGAATTGGCAAACACACCCCGGTCGGTGCGAATAGGTAAGGCCGGTTCGGATAGGTGCTGAAAGGACAAGTCGAGCATGGATTGCAACCTCAATACTTCGGGGTCGCTGGTATTGGAAGCAATGAGTCTCCCAAGCGTCATTCGAGCAGGCACTAGTTCGCCGATGCGATGTTGTGCGTGGACAAGTTGAATCTGCTTGTCGACGCGATTGCTTGGCATCCGTTCCGAAGCCTTGGCGAGCGCCTCGGCAGCTTCTTCGCGACGATTAAGGTCAGCGAGCGCTTGGCCGCGAATCAAGAGTACTTCGGGGTCGGTCGTTGCAGTTGCTCGCTGATCGGACATGTGGTCCAACGTAGCGAGCGTCCGCTGTGGCCGCCCCGTATGACGGTAGAGCTCGGCAACCGATAACTGCACACGCGGATAGTCGCTGCGAACCAACAATGCACGATGGTAACATTCCAGGGCCGCTGGCCAATCGCGTTCGGATTGGTGCGTGTCGCCAAGCAGGGCCCATGCTTCCGCATGATTGCGATTGGCGGACAGCACGCTGAGCGCGGACTCACTGGCAGATTTTCGATCGCCCATTTCAAGAGACATTTCGCCCAGCCGGATTGCATACTCGGGGTTCTTTCCTGAGAGCCTCAGGGCTTCACGCATATGTTTAACAGCTCGTTCCCGGTCACCACGATTCCAAAGTGTCGTCGCATACCCCCAATGCGCTCGCTCATCTAGCGGAGACCGTTGCAACGCTTCGGAGAATAGGATTTCGGCATCTTGTTGGCGTGAACGCTGCAATGCATCCGCGCCTCGCAACGAAAGCTGGCGGGCTGCTACCAATGGAGAATTCGAGGTTCGCTGAACGAAGCTGCGACAGCCATAGTTTAGGCTAGCAATCAACGCAATACTTAGCCACCAAAACAACCAACGAACGAGCGGTGGCTCGCGTTTTTGGAGTTCTAGGTGGCAAAAAGGCATAATTTTTCGCGGAGGCTGATTCTGACATTTTGGCCGAACGCGTTCCGTGCGCACAGCCCCAACAGTGGCTTAGTCCTTTTGGTAAGAACTCTCAAGATAAGCCAGGTAGTTTAGAGGGACTACATGCGTTCCGAACCCAGCTGAGCTTGTTATTATGTCGTTGGCAGTGAAAGGCAGGGAGGCGAATTACAGTCCACCCAGCCGTCAGAGCGAGAAGTGATTCGCAAGATCGACCAACTCGGATCATCGTCTCGCTGGTCATTAAGTCACCCAAAGCGACCGTTGGCGCAAACTCAACGAAGGTCGAGCGACAAGGCTGTTCAATGCCACGGAACGATGATGCGGCTCCTCAGCCCCGGTAGGGGCGTCAGCGATTAGCCCACGGCGTGAGCCGTGGGATTATTTTCACCCATGATGTTCCTCCTCGAAAACGAATTTTGGGTCGTATTCGATCCCATGGGCAACCAAGATCTGAATGAACTCGTCCTGAAACGTTTTCTTTTGATGATGCTGTTCCTGATTCTGAATGTAACTTTGAACCGCAGACTTTTGTGAATGGCTGACGGTGAATGCGCCGTACCCCGGTTGCCAAGCAAACTTAAGTGTGGGTTGGATCGTCTCGTTGACCCAACCAGACGAATTCGATTTGATGAATTTCAACATGTCTGAAACAAGAATCGTCGGGAGAATGCCTGCCATGATATGAATATGATCTTCAATGCCACCGATTTCCAAAAGCACGCCCTCTTTCTCTCGGATGATACCGCCAATGTATTGATAGAGTCGTTCTCGAAATTCAGGACGAATGGTTTTCAGGCGGTATTTCGTGCTAAATATCAAATGATAGGTCAACGATGTATAGGTTCGCCCCATGCTGTCAATCGCTGTCGCCCCTACCGGGGCTGTTGGGTTTTGAATTTAGGGTTCCCATGGCTTACGCCATGGGCTAATCGCTCTCGCCCCTACCGGGGCTGTTGGTGATTGAATTTCGGGTTCCCATGGCTTACGCCATGGGCTAATCGCTGTCGCCCCTACCGGGGCTGTTGGTGGCGATACCAGATGCTGCGGACGGGAAAAAGTTGTACCCACGAACGGTTGCACCTGCTGCCCTACTTTTGTGTCAAAAACCAGTCCATTCCTGACATTTTTGGAGGCAAACCACAAGAGCGATCTGGACACGAAAAAAGCCTTGTTTCTCAAGGAAAAACAAGGCTTTTAAGCAGTCGGGGTGATAGGATTCGAACCTACGACCCTCTGGTCCCAAACCAGATGCGCTAGCCAGGCTGCGCTACACCCCGATCCGAAGTCATTAAAACGCCATTCCTGGCGGCCAATTTCTCCAGCTTCTCAACTTTTTACTTTATCCGCTCGCTTTCTGCTAGGCCATTTACATCCGTTTTGCCCCTGCAGTGCTCTGGAATTCCTGACTCTACGGACTTCCAGCCCACAATATCCTAGAAATGTAAAGACAATTCTCGTTTCGAATTGGTTCGTGTAAGGTTTTACCCCGCCCGATTCATTGATCCGTGCCTTCAAACATTCGCGTTAAGGCTATTTCGTGGCTTCTCGACTTTGTAATTAGCCGGGCTTTGTGCAATTAGCCGGGAATCCATCGAGGATGATCGGCGCCAAGGTCGTCCAGCCCCCGCGTTACCATCCGCATATCGGAACCGTCGTCGTTCATCATCCAAATCGCGGGCGCCTCGCCTACTTCCGCTCGGCAAAAAACAATGTGCCGACCGTCCAGCGACTGGCTTGCTCGAAAATCCCAGCATGGAATATCTCTAGCAGTCAGCGACTTGATCGATCCAGTCACGGGATCGAGGCGACAAACCTGGGTGCCACCCCGCGCCAGTTCCGGCTTGAAGTCGCGATTGAAATGGTCGAGGTCGGGTTGGCCAACCCGATATTCCCAAGCGACTTTGGCACCTTGGGTTCGTTGCGGAAAAAGAATATTGCCGTCACGCGTCCAAGATGGAACGTTGGAACCACCACCTCGGGTTTTCAGGTCGCCATAAGTTGCTGCAAACCACATGCTTTGACCAGTCGTTAGTATAAGATGCTCGGAGCCGTCAGGTCGACCGATACAAACATCGCACCAGTCATGCCCAGGATCATTCTCATGCAAGCAATCGACATAGAGAACCCACTTGCCATCCGGCGACCATTGCGTTCCAAAGTACAAATGTCCGGCTTGGGCTGCGACGCGAATGCGATTAGAGCCGTCGACATCGCATGTCCAGATTTGGTATCCCTGTGGACTTGCCAAATGAAATGCGACACGTTTGCCGTCCGGACTGAGGCTCATACCATAGGGAAGTCCTTCGCCCGCTTTCGTAAATTCTTTTGCATCGCTACCGTCTAAATTTACGCTATAGATTTGACCAATCTTGTTCTTCACGACTTGAACCAGCAGGCGTTCGTTCGAAAGAAGTAAGGCGGGGGTTGTGAATGGCGCAATCCGTTCTTTGGTGCAAATTTCTTCGAGCGAGTCTTTCTCCAGGTCGTATTGCCATAGATGAGTTGGCGTCTGCGTGTAGAACTCTTCGAAGGGGCGTCCTGGCCCATCTCGTCTTGGCTCCATGCTGAGTACTATGACGCGACGACCATCGTCAAAGAAAGCGCCCGGTTGCCAAGTCGCTTGACCTGGCATGTCCCAGCTCAAGGTCTTGAGTTCGCCCGCATTAAGATCGAACCAACCTGTTTTGCCCATCGATGTAAAAAAGAAGCCAGCGATTTTGGCCGTTGTCGAATTCCCCAAGTTCCATTGCGCAAGCGCCTGTTGCCGCACCCATGGGATCGATGCCATCGAAATCAAGACATCACGTCGACGAAGCAATTTGTATTTCGTTTGATTCATGTTCATTCGGTTTACAGGTCCCAGTGAAAGACGGTTTTAGGCGGCTTGGTGCGTTCTGCATGCGCGAGAACTTCGTCGATCGGGGTTGGATGTTGAATCAGATCGCTCCCTAGCCCGCGTCCGACGACCGCTTCGGCTTCGAGGAGATCAAAATGATTGACCATGATGGCTCCCGAGCCTTGGGCGTCGATGATATGAATTTTCCTGCCCAACTCTTGCAAATGGACTGCCGCTGCAATGACTTCGCCGATGGTCTCGTAAAGTCCTTGAGTCACTCCCGCAGTTTGATCTGTCACTACATAGCGTTTCATGGTGATTTTTCCATTAAGGCGAGAGGCAGACTGAAAACTACCAATCATAACCCGATACGTGCGCGAGGGATGAACAATTCCTCGCGCACGCGTCGGGTTACCATCGCGTGGCACGAGCGCGCTCGCTCGTGAATCCATGGGCGAGACGCGGCGAGACGCCCATGCCACTAGCGTCTGACATAAGGTGCAGGCACGCTCCGCCATGCCGTTCGCAATCAAGCTTTCGTCAGGATTCAGGTGGACGGCACATGGAATGTGCCTACTGCTTTGACTTTTGTCGGCTGTGTCCGGATGGTTGCATTTAGGTTAAAATAAGGCTGCCTTCCTAAACTCCCGCCCCGTCTTGCGATTCTTTCAGTCATGAAAAACGCTCAATTTCTCCGCTTGCCCAATCGCTCTTTCCCGAAATGCATCCAATGCGTTTTATTTGCTGTGATTTCGGCCGGGCTTTTCGTAGCGTGCTTTGCACAGCAACCCTCACCAACGAAAACACTCAAAACAAATCAACCGGACACCATCACCTTTGAAAAACACGTTCGGCCCATTCTGAAGGCACACTGTTTTCAATGTCATGGCGAAGACGCAGAACTAGCCGGTGGTTTGGATGTGCGATTGGCGCGGCTCATCACTGCGGGTGGCGAATCGGGGCCGGCTGTAACGGTTGGTGAATTCGAAAAGTCATTGCTCTGGAGCCGCATCTCGACCGATGAGATGCCGCCGAAAGGCAAGAAACTTTCCAATTTAGAAAAGCAAGCCATCGCCGATTGGATTCAGCAAGGAGCCAAGACAGCGAGGGCTGAACCCGAGCGTCCCGAAGAGGCACGTTTTACGGAAGAGGAATTGAGCTACTGGGCGTTTCAAAGCGTCCAAGCTTTTGTTCCACCAGAGAGTCCAAGTTCCAACGACGGCGGTGCTATCGACGCTTTCGTCGCATCGAAACTTGCAAAGAATGGTTTAGCGTTCTCGCCTGCTGCCGATCGCTCAACCTTGATTCGGCGACTGACGCTGGACCTCCATGGCTTGCCACCGACCGTTGAGCAAATGGACCAGTTTCTTCAGGACTGTGGGCCGGATGCAACCGAACGATTGGTTGATCGATTACTGGCGTCGCCGCAATACGGAGCGCGGTGGGGGAGACATTGGCTAGATGTCGCGGGTTATGCAGAGAGCGATGGCAATATCGGCAAAGACCAAGCTCGTCCAAATGCATGGCACTATCGAGATTATGTCATTCGTGCCTTGAACACCGATCTGCCTTACGATCAATTTTTAACGGAACAATTGGCTGGAGATGAATTGATCGAGGGAATACCGGATCGCAACAACCCCAAGCACGCTGATTTGTTGGCCGCAACTGGATTGTTGCGAATGTCTCCCGACATTACACAGACGGATGACACGCTCATGGATCGAAATCAAGCGGTTGCCGATGCGCTGAGTGTTGTTAGCACGGCAGTTTTGGGACTGACGGTAGGTTGTGCACAGTGTCATGATCATCGTTACGATCCGATTACCATCGAAGATTACTACCGATTTCGCGCCGTATTTGATCCTGTGTTTCCAATCCACAAGTGGAAAAAACCGAATCAGCGATTGATCGATATGACCGACGATGCGACCCGTGAACGTTCTGCGGCCATCGAATCACAAGCCGTTGCGGTGCAAGAAGACATCAACACGCGGCGCCGCGCACACTGCCAAACGATCCAAGATCGCGAGATCGCGCTTGCACCGGAAGCGGTCCGCGAGTCCTTGCGAACGGCTGCCAATGCCAAGCCTGCTGAGCTGACCGACGAGCAAAAAAAATTGCTTGACCAATATCCTAAAGTGCGTTCGATCGCTTGGATTGTTGGGCAGTTAGTCGAATATGACATGCCAGCCCATCGAGCCTTCGAAGCCGAAGAGAAGAAGGTCGCTGAAATTCGCAAAACCAAACCTTTGAATCGCATGCTTATGGCGGTCGAAGAGTCTCGCGATGCTGTTCCCGCGAGTCATGTGTTTTTTCGGGGTAGCCCCGAGTCACCCACGACGGTCGTAACTCCTGGAGAATTAACGGTCTTGGTATCGGCTCGATCGGACACAGCGATCCCGTCACAAATGGAAACATCGAGTCGAACGACCGGCCGACGCCTGGCCTATGCTCGGCAGTTGACGGACGGAACCCATCCACTGGTCGCCCGCGTCGCGGTCAATCGAATTTGGATGCATCATTTTGGACGTGGCATCGTCGCAACACCTGGCGATTTTGGCTTGTTCGGTGAGGCTCCCTCGCATCCCGAACTACTTGACTGGTTGGCGAGTGAATTCGTTCAACACGGCTGGAGCATGAAGCGACTTCACAGGCAGATTGTATTGTCGCGAACCTATCAACAAACTGCGGCGCGCATGCCAAATGTGGATTCTGGAAACGACCCTGACAATCGTTATTTGAGTCGAATGAATTTGCGTCGGCTTGAAGCTGAGTCCATTCGGGACAGCATTCTTTTGGCTAGTGGTCAATTGAATTCTGCGTTGGATGGGCCAAGCGTGCCCGTCGCCGAAGACGGCGAAGGAAAAGCAGTTGTTGGAACGCGATTGCTGCGCGATGGGCTGTTCGCGGGGATCGAAAGCGCTGGCGGACAAGCCTTTCGTCGCAGTGTCTATTTGAGTTCACCAAGGGCGCTGCCGCTGAACATGTTGCAAACGTTCGATCTACCGGCGATGACTCCGAATTGCCAACGTCGCGACTCATCGACTGCAGCGCCGCAATCGCTGTGGTTTCTGAACGACGAATCGTTAGTGGCGTCGTCGCAAAAGATGGCGGAGTTGCTTTGGAGTGAAGAGAACGATGCGACGGCTCAAATTCAGGCAGCTTTCGTTCGCACCTTCGCTTGCAGGGCGACTGCCGATGAAGTTGCATTTTGTATTGAGTTCTTGACAACGCAGGCAGAGGTTTTCCGCAAGGATGCCAATGCGGCATGGCAAGAGGAACTCGGAAAGCGTCCGGAAGCAGCCAATCTGCGTTCATTGGCCAGTTTGTGCCAGATGCTCCTTTCGTCGAATCGTTTTTTATTCCAGCAGTGAGGCGAAAAGTTATGGCGACAACACCGAATGCATCGAAATCGAACGTGCAGGGACTTTGCTCGCGTCGGCATCTTTTGCAATCATCCACCTACGGTCTTGCGACTCTTGGAGCTGCGTGGCTATTGCGTCAGGATGGATTGCTGGCCGCAGATCCACCGCAGAAACCATTGCTGGAACCTCAGAAGTTTGACTTGCTCCCCAAAAGCCCGCCGAAGCCTGCCCATGCGACTGCCATGATCTCGATGTTCATGATGGGTGGGCCGAGCCAGATTGATCTGTTTGATCCAAAGCCAGAGTTAACCAAGCGAAATGGTCAACAGTTTGAGGGTGATATTAAGTTCGACAACGCAGCACAAGCCAGTCGACAAATCATGGGACCGCAGTGGAAGTTCCAGCCGCGAGGCAGTTGTGGTATGGAGATATCCGATCTTTTGCCTAGCTTGGGTGAAGTTGCGGATGACATCACACTGATTCGTTCGATGCATTCGGCCGTTAATAACCACTTCCCTGGTTTTTACGCCATGAATTCGGGAGCGGGAGTCGGTGGTTGCGCGACCATTGGCAGTTGGCTGGTGTATGCATTAGGAAGTGAAACTCAAGAATTGCCTGCGTACATCGCATTGACACATCCGTCGGGATTGCCCATCGTTGGCGGCGACAGTTGGACCAGCGGACGCCTACCCTCCATTTACCAGGGAACCGTGGTTCGTCCGAAGGAACCTCGCATGTTCAATCTCGAACCCCCAATCCACTTGCGTGGGGAAGCCCAGCGACAGCAGTTAGCATTTCTCGATCGATTGAATCAACAACATGCACAAGGCTTTCCGGGAGAGAACGAACTGACGGCGCGGATGGCTAGCTACGGATTGGCAGCCAAAATGCAAACGTCGGCCAGTGAGGTCTTCGATATCTCGGGAGAGTCGGAAGAAACCATTCGATTGTACGGAATCGATCAAGATGTCACTCGCGATTATGGAACGCGTTGCTTAATCGCTCGCCGCTTAGTTGAGCGAGGTGTGCGTTTCGTGCAGATTTTCAACAACGGACAGAGCTGGGATCACCATTCATCCATAGCAACGGAGTTGCCGAAACGCTGTCGGGAGATCGATCGCCCCGCAGCCGCTTTGGTCCAAGATCTCAAGCGTCGCGGCTTGCTCGATTCGACGCTAGTCCATTGGGGCGGTGAGATGGGGCGTCTGCCGACGATCCAAGTTCCTGTGGGAGACGAGGGGATGAAGAAGGTCGGTCGCGATCACAACACGTATGGTTTCAGCATGTGGGTCGCGGGCGGCGGGCTGAAAGGTGGTTGCGTTCATGGCAAGACAGACGAATTTTCACATCATGCCGTTGAGGATTTGGTTTCGAATCACGATTGGCTCGCGACCGTGCTACATCAGTTTGGCCTCGATCATCACGATCTTAAATTTCGAGTTGGCACACGCAACCTGGCGCTTGTTGAAAACCCCGCTGCGGCTGTGGTTGAGAAGATTCTGCGGACGGGTTAAAAGCGTCGATCATTTGCGGATGATGGGCGCGGGAGTTGTTTTCGAAGCCGACTGCGACGGCGCTGTTTCCTTCGTTTGGTTAAGAATTTCTTTGATGCGAGCGTTGTAGAGTCCGACCGCTCTGGTGGCGTGACCACGTGGACCGATTGGCCATTTGTTGTCGCGTTGGTCGTAGATTTTGGAGAGCAGGAAATCGATTCCTTTGGCGACCTTGGGGCTCTTGAACTCGTCGTCCGACATCGTGAACATCAGCCATTCGAGCATGTGGCCCGACGTTTGAACCTTGCGTTCGTCATTGGGTTCATTGCTGCGACCCTCGTACCAGTTGGTGCTAAAGCTACCGTCTGGATTCTGCAATTGCCAAGTATAAGCAACATAGTCTCGCACGAACTTGGCGGCCCGTGCGTACTGACCATCGATCGGTTGGCCTTGAAGCTGACGTTGCCTGACTGAGAACGAAAAACCCATGAGTCGATGCGTTCCGCCGCACGCCGAGCCAATGATGGGTTGAGCCAATTCTTCCTGGATCAGTTTTGGAATGCTCCAAATTCTTCCGTCATTTGCCTTCCACTGTTTGTTGGAGTCCAAGTAGTAGGACAAGCCAATCAGCTTGAATGTCAGTTCCGACTTTTCTTTGCAAGTCGCCATTTCGTAACGCACAAGATCTTCGACCTTGTACATGGCGGAACCAATTTGAATGGGGTAGTCGAGCGGGACGTTGGATTGCGCTAGGATCGCCAGGAACTGACCTTCGTGACCTTGGACGCCACCACCGACATTAGGAACGAAGCCTTTACCTTTCGGCGTGAACATGCGTTGCGTTCGACAAGTACCATTGTGGCACATCCAACCGATTGCGTTAACGCGTCCTTGCCCATGAATCATTTCATATTCGGCACCGAACGCGAGCAAAGCGTGCATGACAGCCCAAGGCGACCGAATGGAAGTTGATTCGGGATTCTCGAGATAGAATCGAAGGCAAGCTTCGGTGCGCTTTAGTCGCATTGCCAGTACCGGATCCGCTGATGGGCGTTGAACGATCGGCGGAACTTCTTTGGAGTCCGATGCGTCGTCTATACGAATCTCCCGGCGATGCGCAACGGGCTTCGATGCCTTCATCGCATCGATTCCTTGGAGTTCGCGTCCGCTGGGTCTTGTCACAGGATCGAGTTGTGGCTCCTCTTGCTCGCGCTGAGAGTCGGAATTCCGAGCGACCGTCCGAGACTGATTTTTGGATGCATCCGAATTAGCTGGGGGAATAATTGGCGAGTTTAATGGCTTCGCACTTTCAACCAGCTGTTCTTCAAATGGAATTTTCAATGGTCGAGGCGCGGGCTTGCTAACCATTTTAGGGGCTCCCCCGTCCAGCTCGATTGGTTCGAGTTGAACTTGTTTTTCCAGATCGGATCTCGCGTCGGAAGGGTCGATCGACACTGCTAGGTTATCCGTTCCGTTTTCCTCAACAGCCATGTGGGGTGGCTCCTCCGAGTTGATCTCCGGATCGGTGAACGACTCATGCGTTCGGAAGAGATTGCTAGTCGGACCGGCCATCCACCAACAGAAGGGGGATGCATGCGACATGCTAGCAATCGCGATCTCAAGGACGATCGAAGGATCGATACCCTCTTCGTTGGGCTCGTCTGCGGAGATGAGCGAATCGGAGTCCCCCTCGCTTACGAGTATTGTCGAAGCAGAGCCGATAATGAGGATCTCTAAGTCCTCTTTCTTATTCTTGGGTTCTTGGATGAGGGGACCCAGTGGCTCGCCTCGGAACGCTGGTGGTTCCATACTTTCAAACGTGGACGGCTGCCTAAGGCGAAGCGAATTTGGCTTGCCCTGTGTTCCCGATGGCTGCTGTGCATGCAATCGAAAATGATCGGGGTGCAGCAATGCCAACAAGAAAGGTACGAAATAGATTAGGCAAGGTTGACGAGACCACGGCTGCATTGTTTCCTAGCACCATTCTTAAGCGAATCATAGGGATATCCCGACTCCATCGGTGTATCGGCCAAGATCAAGCATTCAAACCAGTCTTTAAAATCGGAAAAATTTTGGGGAGTCTATCTCAAGAAGGGAACGTAAGACTGGATAGACTCGGCAAGTGAGGGTGCAGTCGGTTCAACGGGTTCCCCTTCCATATAACGTTTCAACAATGGAATATCGCCTCTAAAGTCTTTGCCCGTGAAATCCTTGAGGGCCAGCGAAGCGGAATATTGCATCGCGGGCGAGCGATCATTCAATTGTTTGTTGAGAAACTGCTTGACGTCGTCCGTTTTATGCATCCCAAGAGACTCCGTAGCTGCCTCGCGAACGCTTGGGCTACTATCCGCAGACGCAAGAGCAAATAGGGTTTGAGTTGTCTCAGGCGTAGCGTGGTTGCGAAGCGAGCGAGCAACAGCCAATCGGACTTTTTCCTCTTTATCCTGAGCGAGCTGAATCAAAGTCGCCGAAGCATCCGAACGATGAATGACTTCCGACAAGGCTAGCACAGCCTCTCGTCGAATCTCGGAACTTGTTTCTTTCTGAACAACCGAGTTGATAACACTGACCAAATGCGATTGTTCGTCGTCCGACATTTTTTTGATTTGAGACCTAACTAGGCCGAATTCTTTAACTCGTTGTGAGAAAACGTCACCACGCTTGCGATCTTCTTTCCATTGATTCTGGATGATCGGGTTCAGTTTCTTCAGTTCGAAAAATGGGCCGTCCATGCAACCAACCAAGGTTGAGAATGTTACAGGAACAAGCAAAACGCTCATTCGGAATGATTTAGGGGAAAATCGTTTGTCGTCCACGGAATCCATCCCTGTGCCTATGAAACCGACGAGTGTCGTCTTTTTTTGGACGATACCAAAGTGTATTGCTAGGTATCTAGACCAATTCTAAGTTGGTAACTGCGGGGGGGCCAAGGAGCCGAAAAAAAACGGGTCGAACGGGTAAAGTTCAATCCACCGTTAAAGCCTTTGTCAGCCGCGTTGGCGGTCATCGGAAGTGTTGTTACTTGGCTCGAACCGTGCCATGATACTGCTATACTGCGCTCCCCAATTTGCCTACATTATTAACCTTCAATGACGGGAAAAACCAATGACGAGAACAAGTCGCCGCAAGTTTATTCAAAATGCTTCGGTTGTCAGCGCCGGATACTTCGTGGCTGCAGGCTTCAGCTCGCCAACCCAATCGTCAACAGGTTCGACTGTTCAGCCTACAAACAAACCGCAAGAGTCGCTATTGGGCACGGACTGGCCGGTCGGCCGAGGGAATCCTGCGTCGACGGGGGTTGCTAGCGGCAAAATAACCGAGCGTCCCGAAGTGCTTTGGGAATTCAAAACCAACTCAGAAAAGTCGGGTTTCGAAGGCACACCGGTGATCGCAGACGGTCGAGTCTTCGTTGGCGACTTCGAAGGAACCATGCATGCAATTGAATTGGGGACAGGAAAAGAGTTGTGGTCTGTCAAGACAAAAGATGGTTTTGTAACGGCCGCCGCTGTTCATAAGGGCAAAGTTGTCATCGGAGATTTCAGCGGTCAAGTCTATTGTTTTGACACATCGACTGGCAATCAAATTTGGTCTCGCGAAATCGAACAGCAAGTCGCGTCGGGCGCCAATTTTTTTGAAGAAAATGTGCTTCTAACAAGCGAAAGCGGTTCGATGATTGCGCTCGACCTGAACACGGGTGAGCCCAAATGGAGCTATGCGACGGGTGATCAATTGCGTTCGTCGCCAACGATCTGGAAGACATTTTCGTTGCTTGGTGGATGCGATGGCCGATTACACAAGATCGATCTGAAAGCTGGTTCTGCCATTGGAGATGGAGTTCCTTTGGATGCTCCAACGCTCAGCACACCGAGTGTTATTGGGAATATTGCAATTGTTCCGACTCAGCCAGGAGTTGTGTTTGCAATCGACGTGGAGACAGACAAAGTGCTTTGGACATTTTCGGACCCAGCCCAGTCAAGCGATATTCGCTCGTCTCCTGCGACCCTTGGCAAACTCGAAGCAGGTGTACTCAAGGGTACGACCGTCGTTACGACACGAAATCGACGTGTGCTAGGCCTCGATCTGGAAAACGGCAAAGTCGTTTGGGAGGCGGTGTTAAAAAAGCGGAGCGACAGCTCGCCAATCATTTGCGATGGCAGGGCGTGGGTTGGGGCCCTCGATGGAATGGTTTATGCGATCGAGTTGAAAACTGGGGGTGAAAAGTGGTCTTATCAATTGGCCGGTCAGATTTTGGCATCTCCAGCCATTTCCGATGGAAAACTCATTGTTGCAACTGAGAAAGGGAGTATTTTCTGTTTTGGCCAGAAGTGAATTGACCTATCGTTGCATGCGCGGATTTGTTAACCCCTAACCAAGCGATAGATCAAACCGTGTCCATCGTATCCACTGCTAATGATTGCAATTCATCCACCTCGCCATGGCAAGCCGACAAACGATCTCCAATTCGGTCACCTCTGATTTCATCAGGTCGGCTGCGCGAAAATGGCGCATGGCGTCCGCAGTGTTAATGCTGAGTTCGGTCGTGCTCTCGGGTTGCCAACAGATGCCCGGCGGACAGGCGATGAGGCAATACCAGCTAGAAAGCGATAGGCTGCTCAATGAATTCCGTGCGCAGAAAAAGAGGGCAGAGGATCTAGAAGTTCGCAACGCGCAATTGGAACAACGTCTTGCGGAGAGTGAAAAGCAACTTGCTTCGAATAACCGAACTAGCGGCAAGAGTTCCAAGTCCAGAAGCGAAACGGAATTGCTGATCGGGGAAGCGAACGGTGAGAGACGAAATGGCAATCCACTTTCGGAATCCGGTTCGTCTCGATCGCCGGGACTCCGAAATCCACTTGGGCGAACCGGGCTGCCTGATGTTTCGCCATCGACGGCGGGCCAATTGACGTCGGGGAGCAATCGCGACCCGCTCTCGTTGGGGGGCGGACCTCGCGATTTGAAAGGCGATCGGAATCGCGAGTCGCAATGGCGACCCGTTTCGGATTCTCAACGGTAGTCTATTCCTACATATTCCTACATGTAGAGGTGCTTTATGCACAATTGCGACCAGTTTTCCAAACTCTGCACCTCGGACTTGATCAAGTCGACGCTCATGAAACCGCTGTCTTCAAGGTGGTCTTCGCGTGTTTGAACTTTGCACGACGCGAGTTGCATGATGTGGACAATTCCCAGGTGCACTCGTCCTACCTCGGACGAATCATCGTAGATCAGACCGACCACGCGTTGTTGGCCATTGCATTCGATCAATACTTCCTCGTCAAGTTCGCGCTGCATGCCGGTGCGGTACCAGTCGTCACCGACGGCATCCTCGACCGAGATGTGTCCTCCGATTCCGACGGATCGAAATGCGTGCAAGCGTTTTTCGCCTTGGCCTTTGCCTCGGGTGTATTGGAAGAGCCGGGTCTCATTTGCATCGCTGCATTCGAGAATCACATAAGGAATCAATTGCTTAAACGACGGATCTGTTTCAACGAGACTTCGCGGGCGAAAGGACTGATTGTTGCGATCGAGAATCGCTGGCAAATAACGATCTACGTTTGGCTGAAATCCCGAAAAGGGCCCCAGTTGATCGAGCAATTGCGCTGGAATTACAAGAACTTCTTCGTCTTTAGGCATGTTCAATTGCAATTTCTATGGGTTTTCGTGGACTTCGAGGAACAGCCACGGGGAAACAGGGTTCCCTTGACCTGTTGATTTGCGATACGATACACGTTTTGCGGAGTGCTGACTATTCGCTTTTCCAATCAATTTGGAATCGGGTAGTGCGATCCGTTTGGCCTTCCTGCATTCGTCACTACCTACAACCACAATCCAATTCGCATGAATTCCACTTTCGTTTCATTTGCATCCTGGATTGGATGTATCGTCGCAGGCCATTCGTCTGCCTACGGACAACGCCAGCGTTTTCGTCTGGGCTCTTTCGCGGGGCTTATTTTCTTAGTTGGGATTGAAGCGTTTGGAAACGACCAACCGCCCAAGGTCGCCGAGGAAAAAGCGCCCGCATTGGTCTCTGCAGCATCGATGCTCTCGGCGGACACACAAGCGATGTTTTCTTTGCCAAACTCGAAACGATTCCTGGAATCGTGGGGTACGACACAATTAGGAATGCTCGCAGCGGATGCCAAGCTAAAGGACTTCTGGGACACGCAACGGCAGGAGATACAAGCTCGTTTCAAAGAGGCGGGCTGGCAGCTTAGTCTCGAAATCGAAGAGCTAAACGATTTGTCGAGTGGCCAAACCGCATTGGCCTGGATATCGCGCACGAAGGTTGCGGCCAAGCCATTTTCCATTGCGATGATCATCGACGTTGCAGGACGTCGCGAACAGACTAAGGAATTCTTGAAGCGTGTGGACACACAACTCAAGGCCGCCAATGCAACCGTCAAAATTGTCGAAAACTCCGGCAAAACGGTTGTGCAGTACACGATGCCAAAGGTCGTCGGCGAATCCAGAATTTTGGAGTCCTTCTACACAGTCTCCAACGATCAGTTGTTGGCAGCCGATGATATGGCCACGATCACAGAACTTATCAACGCTCAAACCGGCGACAAAGCCGATTCGCTCGCCAAATCTGCTTTGTATCAGACCGTGCAGGCCAAGGTTCAGATTGAAGGCGAAGCACCCGAGATCGAGTACTTCGTACGCCCCATCGGGTTTGCCAAGTTGCTTCGATCGATGTCTGCCAAGCCATCCAACAACCAAGCCGATATTCTCAAGATACTGGACAATCAAGGATTCAGCGATTTAGAGTGCTTTTCCGGCAACATTCAAATGGCTAGCGACTCGTTCGACTTTTTCCACAACGGTTATCTCATCGCCAAGAAGCCCGCTCAAAAATCGGTGCAAATCCTCGACTTTCCAAACCTGGGCAAACTCGCTGCACCCGATTGGATCAGCAAGGAAACGGCGTCGGTATTGTCATTCTCTTGGGACATCAAAAAAGCATTCCCGAAATTCAAAGGGATCGTGGACGATTACGTTGGCGATGGTACGTTCGAAACGGTGATGGAAGGAATTCGCGACGACCCAAACGGGCCTCAAATCGATTTTACCAAAGAAGTTTTGCCATTCGTGACGTCTGAGTTTCACATTGTCACTGAAATCGTGAAACCGATTGGGCCGACGAGCAAACGCTCCATGGTTATTCTTAGACTAAATGACACCCAAGGCAAGTTACCGGGCGTTCTGGATCGATTTGGAAAGGCCGAACCGAATGCAAAGGCCATCGATGAGGATGGTTTCCGCGTTTGGCGCATCAAGAACGATGTCGAGGAAGAAGTCGTTCTCGACTTCGGGACCAAGGAAACCGACAAAAACAAGGTGAAGGAAGAGGATGCTGAAGAGCCTTTGCTTGACCAATGGGCAATCGCCATCATGGATGATTACTTTATCTTTGCTTCGGATGCCGAAATGATCATCGATACGATTCGAAATGCCAAGAAAAATAGTGGCACTTTTGTGAAGGAGGCGGATGTCATTCGCGCATCGCAGATGCTGGGGTCGGTTGCAGGGAACGATGGACTTAGTTTTAATGAGATGACCCGAAACGATCGCGCCTTCGAAATGCAGTATGAACTGTTTCGACAAGACATTCTGCCCGAGTCAAAAAGTATGCTCGCAACCATTCTCGATCGAATCCTAAAGCCAAAGAATTCGCGGCAAGGACAACCGCAAAAAGTGAAAGGGGATAAACTTCCTCAGTTCGACGCGATACAACACTACTTTACTCCAAGTGGTGGCGTAGTACGAACCGAAGAAGATGGCTGGTCCTTTCAGAGCTTTATCTTGAGCAAGTAACCCATATGTCATCCAGTTCGGATTCTTTGCGGAATGGACATCCATCGTCACATCGACCGGTTGAAGCCAGGGTACAAGAGCTCGAGTACATCGTATCTCATCTTCAAAAAACGGTTGATGACCTGAATGATGCACTTCTTTTGCAACAGCGCAAGCTAGATAGTTTGAGCCGACAAATGGAACAGGCCAAGTCGGTGGTTCAATCGGTTTTGAATGCCGACAACACGCCGCGTTCGCTGGCCGATGACAAGCCTCCCCACTATTGATTTGGCAACTACTTTCTTATGCATGAGCTTCGCACCGTTACCGTCCAACGCCATTTCACCGAACAAACTGCGGGTAGCGTGCTATACCGTTGTGGCAACACGGTCGTGTTATGCACGGCCAGTCTGGAAAACAAAGTTCCTGATTGGATGGTGGGCAAGGGCAAAGGCTGGATCACTGCGGAATACAACATGCTACCTGGAAGCACTTCGCCTCGTAAAGCTCGCGAAAGGGCTGGCAAGGTGGACGGTCGCACCACGGAAATCCAGCGATTGATCGGCCGGTCGTTTCGGGCGGTAGCCGACTTGAAGAAGCTTGGCGAACGATCGTTAACGATCGACTGCGATGTGTTGCAAGCGGACGGCGGAACGCGTACCGCTGCGATTACCGGTGGTTTTATCGCATTGGTCGACGCGGTCAATTCCGCCTTTCGCGGTGTGCCGGCCGACGCTTATCCGCTTCGCTGTAGCGTCGCCGCAATCAGCGTGGGTATTGTCGATGGGGAAGCTTCGTTGGATCTCGACTATGCTCGTGATGTTCGTGCGGATGTGGATATGAATGTCGTCATGACGGGCGCGGGTCGATTCATTGAGATTCAAGGAACGGGTGAAGAATCTACGTTCGATGACGAACAGCTTTCCACTCTTTTGAAGTTAGCCAAGCAAGGTATCGTGGAATTAACAGAAACACAACGCAGGGCACTAGGCAACGACTGGCCTTGGTAAAAGGCATGCATCTTAGTTCTTGGTTCTTAGTTCCACCAAGCACCAAGCACTAAGCACTAAGCACTAAGCACTAAGCACTAAGCACGAAGCACTAAAACATCTGTGCATTTTCCATGGTGTACTTGATCGCTTTGTCACTGATGTCCTTGCGACACCAAGCGCCTGGCCATCGGATGGCTTGCACGGCTGTGTAGGCTTGTAATTTAGCGGCGGCCAAACTTGTCCCCAAGGCGGTTACGCCAAGCACGCGACCTCCGTCGGTTGTCACTTGGCCATCGACGAGCTTTGTTCCGGCGTGAAAGACTTTTACGTCAGGGATCGCAGCGGCGTCATCCAAGCCTGTTATGACTCGGCCCGTTTCGTATTCACCGGGATAGCCCTGACTGGCCATCACGACGCAAATGGCTGGACGAGGGTCCCAGGTTGGCGCGTCGATTTCGTCCAGTCGTCCATCCACCGTGGCTTCGAGAATATCGAGCAAGTCGCTTTGCAATCGCATCAGGAGCGGCTGGCATTCCGGGTCACCAAACCGAACGTTGTACTCAAGCACTTTCGGTCCGGTTTGCGTAAGCATGAGACCTGCGTAGAGCAACCCTCGAAAAGGTTTGCGATTGCGTTTCATCGTGTGAATGGTCGGTACCAAAATATGGTCTTCGATGGTCTCGATCATTTCTGGATTAACGACAGGCGTTGGCGAATAAGCCCCCATGCCACCTGTGTTTGGACCTTTGTCTCCGTCGAACGCTGCCTTGTGGTCTTGGGCGGCTGGCAAGGTAAGAATGGTTTTTCCATCGGTAATGACAAGCACGCTGACCTCCGGTCCTTCCAGTCGCTCTTCGATGATCAATTGAGAGCCAGCCTTTCCGAACTCATTTTTTCGAGCGATGCGATCGATGGCTTCGAGCGCGTCGTCGCGACGCGAACAAACGATGACCCCTTTGCCACTGGCTAAACCATCTGCTTTAACGACCACAGGTGCCTTGTCACGTTCGTTTGGGTAGCGAGCTTTGATGTACCGCATGGCGCTATCCGCATCGCGAAACGCTTGGTATTCGGCGGTCGGCACATCTGCCTGTCGCAACAGCAACTTACAGAAAACCTTGCTCCCTTCGAGTTGTGCAGCCGCTCGGCTCGGCCCAAAGGCTCGGATCTTCTCTTTGGCCAAAGCATCGACGAGTCCGAGCGAAAGCGGGACTTCGGGCCCCACCACAACTAGATCGACACTCTCTTTTTTTGCGAACGCGACCAATCCAGCGATGTCGTCGGCTGCGATCGGGACATTTTCGGCTTCTAGTGCGGTGCCAGCATTTCCAGGCGCCACCCAAAGCCGAGTCAACCGCGGACTTTGGCGTATTTTCCAAGCCAATGCATGCTCACGGCCACCGTTTCCAACTACCAAAACCTTCATTTTACGTTCCAAAACACTGCGGAGAAACTCTCGGAAAGGGGGCATTCTAAACCCATTGTGACATCCCTACGAGGTGAAAAGAATGGGAATCGCTTTGGTTGTGGCTGTTTACGCTTTACGGTCCGCTAAAATAGAAAGAGGCTGTCGTCCTGGTTAGGCCAGAGGCAGGTGGGGCATCACCGGCGGGCTCGCGCCCTGCCGCCATACTTTGGTAGCGGAACGGCGAAAGCCGTCCGGTAAGTCGAATGGAACCATTGACAGCCCGTCAAGCTTACCCCTCCTTAACACTCAATCTGCAACATCCAATTTCGAATATGCTTCGCAACTTTCAAATTGTACTAATCGCCGTTACCCATTGGTTCGTCGTTCAAGCTTCGTATGCCGATAGCCCCGAACTCGACCGTCCAGAGCCTTTGACGCATTCTGAGGCCGAGTCGAACGCAAAGACCATACTTGATAGTCTGCGCGAGCAATATGAGTCGCTTTGGAACGGAATGTCGAGCGATGCGCAAGCGGGGTATCACAATTTAGTCAATAACGCCTATTTGCCAGCGGACTTCGATGAAGAAGTGCTGAGCGAACTGGACAAGGTCAAGCACGCATGGAGTTTGTCCGACGCGCCGCTCGAAGCGGATTCTCGCCAAAGCACGTGGTTGGCTTACGGATTGGCACCTCGGCCTGACGACGCGACTCGCCCTTTGCAATACGTCGTGACGGACGAAAAACAATATGTCATGAATTGTTTTGCGTGCCATGGAGGAAACCTCTACGGTGCAACCTATCCGGGGGCACCGAATACGACCTATGCACTTGAGTCATTGATCGAACAAGTGCGTCGGATCAAGGTGCCGTTGAACAAACCGCTCACGCACATGGACGTCGGTTCGGTTTTCATGCCGTTGGGAAAAACCGTCGGCACCAGCAATGCAGTCATGTTTGGCGTTGCGCTCATGAACTACCGCGACGCAGATTTGAATGTGCACACAAATCGCGTTCCAGCCTCGATGGTGCATCACGATATGGACGCTCCAGCTTGGTGGCATTTTCACCGAAAGCACCATATCTATATCGACGGCTTCGCCGAAAAGGGGCATCGCGGTTTAATGCAGTTCATGCTGGTTCGACAAAATGGTCCTGAAAAGTTTAAGAGTTGGGAGAACGACTTTCGACAAGTCTACGCATTCCTCTCGGAGCTGCGTCCCCCCAAATATCCGCTGGCGATCGACGAGCACAGAGCCATGCGGGGTAAGCAAATTTTTGAGAACAATTGCGCTTCCTGCCACGGAACCTACGGTGACCAATCCGACTATCCTGAACTGAGAGTACCCATCGAAGACATTGGCACCGACCGAATCCGCTTGGATGCGTTGAGTCCCAAAAATCGAGAGCACTACGGAGATAGTTGGTTCGCGGATCTTGGCGGGCAAGAAACCTTTGCAGATGTCGACGGCTATGTTGCACCACCGCTCGATGGCATCTGGGCCTCTGCTCCTTATTTGCACAACGGGAGCGTTCCCACGCTGTGGCATCTCTTGCATCCAAGCGAACGACCGAAACAATGGAAGCGGACAGCACTCGGATTAGACACAGTCAAGATGGGCCTGCAAGTTGAGACGGATATGGAATTGCCTCGCAGGCTCAAACCAGCCGAGCGACGTTGGTATTTCGACACAGCGCAGTTTGGCAAATCCGCCCAAGGTCACGACTACCCAAGTAAACTTTCCGAGGAAGAAAAGACGGATTTGCTCGAGTACCTTAAGACACTTTAGCCTTAGCGAGGCGGCGACGATTCAGACCCGCCCACCGAACATTACGGCAACGCATGAATCGTCCAGTAGACCTCTTCGTCGAAACGCGTTCCATCCGCCGAGTTCAAATGCAAGCGCAATTGCAGTTGATGGACCGGTTGCAACTCGCGATATCGCAGTTTCACGCTGCGATGATCAAGTGAGAGTTCGACGCCTTCGAGTGTCATCGTATCTGGCCTGACGCGACTCGTTGACGGCGAGTACATCTCCGAACCGTACGAAGCTTGCCATAAGTAGTTCCAATGTTTTGCTTCAAATGCATCGGCCGCTTGCAACGAGTTCGGGTCCACGGGGAAATTGAAATGGACTCTTAAACCATCATGCTCGACCTTGCAGTCGGTAACCATGAGCATTGGTTTGCCGGTATAGCGAAGTCGTTGCACGCCTTGATCGAGCAAGCCGATTCGCCCACCGCCATTCCAGCCTTGCAGGCCGGTCACGTAAACTTGGCCGTCCTTGGGGTTGACTCTCCCACGCATGATCCCAGTCCGGAAATCAAAGGGTAATTTCACAATAGCAGCTTGATGAACTTCATCGACCTTTTGAATCATCAAGTACGAAAGCCAACCTTTGCCAAAACTGGTGTGAAGCAACCGACCCGACAAGGGACCCCATCGATCCTCATCGACCCAGATTTGACCACCCGATGAGTTATCAAACTCTTGTGGCATCCAAATGAGTGGTGGATCAAATGACTTTGGTGGCACCACTTTGGTGACGTCGATTCGGCCACCGTCGGGAGCCCATTTGCCTTTTCCATCGTAGTTTTGAACCCACCCATAGAATCCGCCTGGCTTGAGCAACGAGATCTTGGAGGCCGGCATCCAATGGCCTTGATTATCGCTGCACGTGATAAGCCCGCCGGGCAAGGTTCCCATCCCATTGGGTGCACGGAAACCAGTGCTAAAAGCCTCTCGTTTTGAACCGTCGCGAGAAACGCGAATCACTGCGCCAGGCAATGCCATATCGGACCCGTTGCCCCCTTTGGCATAATAGAAATTGCCTTGCTCATCGGTTTGGAGATCGAAATTAAATGCGTGGAAGTTAAATGAAACATCCGTTTCGTCGCTGAAGTTCTCGTAGAAATCCGCTTCACCGTTGTTGTCTCGGTCATGCAATCGAACGATTCGATCCTTGCATGTCAAGAAGATCTGATTGCCGACAACTTTGACGCCCATCGGCTCGTATAAACCCGCTGCAAATCGCTTCCATTTCAGGTGTAGCAACTTGTCATCAATGCCTGAAACGATCCAAACATCGCCGCCATGCGTGGCTAAAACCATACGACCATCCGACAGGAAATCCAGCGCCGTCGTTCGAAACCACGTGTTCCAAGGCGTTGAAACTGGGATGGTTAGTGTGTCGAGGGCGTAAGCCCCTTGTTGGAGTCCCCGATATCCAACGGTAGATAAAATCTCTGGCCACAGCAATGGGCCACCGTGCGTTTGTTCCGACAGAAGTGACGTCGAGGGCAAAATGGACAGGCTACGGATTCGTTCACGAAAGCGGTTTCGTTGCGTTTCCCCGTTGTCGCTGCATACCGATATCTCAATGGATCGCGTCTTCGTGCTTTCTGGAATAGTCAGGACTAGCCGTTTTTGAGAATCCACTTCCCATCGCAACCCTTCGGTGTCGCCTTGGACGGATGCGGCAATGAATTCCGCGAGTTCCTCTCCGTGAGACCTTTCAATAGAGATCATTGAACCGGTGGCAGATGCGTCCTTGACAGCCAATGGTTCGTCCGCAACGGGTGTGATTCGAACGTTCATCGGCTCAGTGAAGTTACTTTTAGCAACGGCAAGAATGAGAAGTCGTCCAGGTCCAATCTCAAGGCGTCGACGGATTGTGTTCGCAGGCGAGTCAGGGACGGCAGACTCCAAGACATCGCGTCCATCGATTTGGAAGTTCATGATGACCTGTGAGCCATGTAGGTGATACCCACGATATTTCATCCACTGGTCTGGCAAAGGTCCACGAGGAAGCACCGCTTCGCGGGAATAATCCAACGTTCCTGCGTGTCCCCATTCCCAGCCCTGCAGACCGTCGATCGCTTTCCCGATCGGTTTTGGAGTTCCCTCGCCGCGATTGCGCATATGTTGTGTTTCGCTAAGATCGAGGAATCCCTCTTGCCAAAGCTCAGCTTGATTCATCGTATGCAAATCGGTTGCGAGCGATTTTGTCCCTAATCGAACCGTCAAAACGCTTCGAAAACGCCGTTCTAGCTGCGATGCAAGAGCAACTCCGAAATCGCGGTCGACGACTGGAATGGATTTTCCGTCCTGCGTTCCCTTGGGTAATCCATCTAAGTACTTTCGATCGATGGCGATGTAGTCGGGATTCGTGGGCTTCATGAATTGCTCGCGAATATAGTGAACCACTTCATAACGTTCATAAGGAGACAAATGCGACATAGGTCCCATCAAGCCGTTGCCCTTGGTTAGGGTCATGAACAAGCGATAGGGATCGGCCCCAAACTTCATCGATTGAGTACCGAAAGCCCGCGCGGTGGAAAGCGTTGCGTGACTACCATCTGCTCCATGGCAATCGATGCAATAGCCTTGAAAGATTGCCTTGCCCGCCTCGAACTCTGTGGTTTTCAAACTTTTGAGAATGCCGGCATGATCGAGATTCACCCAATCTTCTTTAACAACCAGTTGCTCCGGAGTTGGATTCAATTGGTCTGCCCAGGCTTGGCCCCCCTCGACAACTTCGAATACGTAAGCCGCTATATCGAAAAATTCGCCTTGATCGCGAAACGCAGAGATCAGTCCCTCGGGCATTTGCGACTGTTTCGACGTGGTTCGCGCTTCGATCTCGGACTTCAAAATTGAGATGGGCCGTGAAAGATCGGAAGTGGATTGCAGTAGGACTTGGGTATCATCCTCAGCTTGAATGATGCCGGTGACTACAGTTCCGTCGGTGGTTCGCATGGAAACCGTCTCGAAGCCTTTTCGAATGTCTTTCGTTGGATAGAGCAGAGCCTGGATCAGGTATTCCTGAGTGATCGGATTCGAAAGTGTTTCTGCTTTCAAGTTTGCAAGATTTGGACCGAGCGAAAAAGTGCCGCTTCCAGTGGCGTGGCAACGCACGCATGCCGCTGCTGACTTATGGAACAAGACAGCGCCGCGAAAAGGATCGCCTCGCAATACGGTTTCTTCCACCAATACGGAGACTGCTGCCTCCTTTAGCAATTGATCTAATGGTGTTGCTTGTCGTAGTGTCTCAGCCAATGCGGATTGGCAGACAAGCATGCCTACGGCGCAAAGTATTTGGACTGGAACAAGACTATAAGGCCTTCGAATCATAGCGATGCCGGAATTCAACCGTCCAAATCCGAAACAGGAACACCTCTCATGTTGCTCAGCAATTGACGATATTTAGATCGAACATGGCCCATCCAGAGACCAAGATACACGTTCCCAACGATGGAAAACAAAAGTAAAAATGGTACCAATTTATCTTTAGGTGCAGGCTCGAGGGTTGCTGGGTCGGTGCCGAGTGGAGGTTGTTGCGGTTGTCGCGGCAAGGGCGGACTCCCCCATGGAGCAACGCTTGCGTTTGAATAATAGGGCGCGCTTGCGTATTGGTTTGGCGTCGGTGGTTGCGTTTGTGTGGGTTGTTGCATCTGGGACAAAGACGGCGATGGATTCGTTTGAAATCCTGACTGCCACGGTGAAGGCATAATGGAATTGCCCTCGTTGTAATTCAGTGGGCTGCTGGCAGGGTTGGTTGCTACCCGAGGAATCGTTCCGCGATTGTTGAATGCGGAGTTGTTCGGTTGGTAATTGGTTCCCGTCGCATATTGATTTGGATTGCTCGGATTGCTCGGATTGCTCGAATTATAAGTGCCAGACGATGGCTGATAACTATTCCCGCTGGTTCCAAATCCAATGCCGGATCCAGTAACGGCAGCACCGCGTAGAAAATTGGTGGATGAGCGTGCAGCTGGCTGGAAACCGTCGTTGCTATTGTAGTGCTGAGTCGCTCCTGTCGTGTTGGGCATGACTTCGTTCGCATTGTTCATGGACGAGGGGAAAGAACCATTTCCCCGCAACCCGTTTGTCATCGGCCCGTTTGTCATCGGCCCGTTTGTCATCTGCCCGTTTGTCGACAGACCGTTTGTCGACAGCCCGTTTGTCGACAGCCCGTTTGTCGTCGGCTCGTTTCCGAAGCCTCCTTGATTGGATCCTTGATTGGATCCTTGATTGAAATTGGCGTACTTTCCATGCGCATCGTGTCCGGAGTTAGGATCCGATCCGAAATGGGCAGCTGGTGGATTGCCCAGTTGCTGCAAACCCAACTGCCCGCCGCCTGCAGTGGGTAGCACCTCCGTCGAACGCGGTGGCATGTCGATTGAAACCGGCGATCGATTGTCAACTGTGGTTTGACTATAAGCATTTGCGACAAATGGCACCGTATTGGTTGGATCCCTGGCGCTGCTCATAAGTTGGGGGTTGGGAGGATTTTTTTCCACCGGCCCAGTGCCTACGCGCACAATCACCCTTTGTATCTGCTGGCGAATTTCAGGTGGAATGTCGACGGGGAGCTCTTGCCCTTTTTCGCCCTGTGCAAACGTTGCAATGGCTTCCGGTGAAATCTGCATGATCATGCAGAAAACACCATCCGGATCTTTACCCCAACCGACCGTGCAGGAACTTCCCGTTGCGACGGGGGCTGAGACCGAGGGGTAAACGGGGGCTGAGACCGAGGGGTAAGCGGGGGCTGAGACCGAGGGGTAAGCGGGGGCTGAGACCGGTGCTGAGACCGGGATGGAAGGACCGGTCCGGTTGGGTTCGGGCAGTATTTCACCGGCTTGAGCAATTACCGAAACGATAAAAAGTGTTAGCAGTCCGTTCATTCTCAGCCTCTTTGGCGGTACTCCCGAAGTAATTCTTCCGGATTTTTTGCATTTTGATGCATTTGGTGATTGCTGCGGAAGTACAGCCACTTGGTAATGATAGAGGAACTGGCGGAACGGCGTAAATAGAAAAAGTGGACAAGGACATCTTTGGGGAATTGCGGTATCTGGGGGAGGTGCGGTGTTTGGTCACATCGGAAAAATCGCTTTTTTCGGGCTTTGTGGGAGAAATCGATAATTTCTCCCCAAGGTGGAACTTCTTTGACGATTCCTGCTCTAAAACCGGACATGCGTGGAAAACCGTTAAGGATGGCAAATTCACCCGACAATCTAGGTTGCTTGAGTAATTTAGGCAGTCTGGGAAAGAAGTGGATTGAAATGTGGTCCTTTGCCAAGTAACCTCACTATACGGGATTCTGTAAGGATTAAAGTTTATCCTTCCAAATTTCATTACCAATGCCCTTCCTTTCTTGTCACTACGATGGAAGAATCGATGACCGTTTCGCCAAAACGCCAGGCTCGTAAGCCAGTTTCGCAAAATCGTGCACATAAAACTGCAAGGCAAAATTGGATGAAGCGAATGCTTCATCTAGAAGCCCTTGAACCGCGGCAATTGATGGCCGGCGATTTGCAATTCCACAACTTCGTGGTTCCGACAGATGTTAACGGCGACAGTGCGATAACGCCGCTTGATGCCCTGGTAGTCATCAATAAATTGAATATCCAAGGCTCGGGGCCTTTAAACGGAGTCGAAAGTCCGAAAAACTTAAATTCTTTCATCGATGTCGACGGTGATAATAGCCTTTCACCTTTGGATGCGCTCCGAGTCATCAATGCGATCAACAACGGTGAGGGACTGGGCGAAAAAGCGGAGGTCAAGTACGAGTTCTATTCCGTCAAGGCGGATGGAACTGCAGACACGTTGTTGCCGGATCCGAGTCCAGATAACTTGCAGCCTGATGCAACGATCTCACCGGGCCAGAAAGTCATCGTTCGAACCCTGATGACGGACTTGAGGCGTGATACGCCGCCGCGCGGGGTGTTCAGCGCCTATCACGACGTGACGTATCGAAATGCCGACGGATCAACCGCCGAGAAACTGCTGTTTCAATGGGGCGAATTCAATCAATTAGACATTGGCGGCACGGCTCGTAGCGGCACGTTCACTCTAAGATATGGTCCGAGAGCATCCGACGAAACCGCCCCGATTTCGATTGCCCTGTCTAGCGGTTTCCCCGATTCGGTAGCGACTGCTGCGAATATTCGCGCCGCGATCGAAGGCTTGAGTTCGGTGGGAGCAGGCAATGTGAAAGTTGTTGCCTTGAACGGCGGTACGTTGCAATTCGGAATCAACTTCATCGGAAGTTTGGCCCGGACCGATTTTGTTGATCCCATGATTGGAAGCAACAACGTGGTTAATTCGCAGGGTGCTCCTGTCGCGATGACCATTACCGGACAAACCAACCCCGCTCCAACGCTGGATTCCGTGGCCCGTGTGGCACGCAATCATGACTTGAACAACGATACCGTCCCGAATGAAGGCGTTACAAAGTACATCAATGGTCCGTCTGGCGTGTTGATTCAGCCGACCGACCCGGCGTCGCGGACTTTGACACTTTTGGGAGGATTTTCCAATTCGTCAACCTTCTTGCCAACAGCGGTAGCTACACGGTTTTTGAAGATTGTTGACGTGTTGTTCGTCGGCGGTAGCGTAGGCAAGATCGACATCACCGGGACCGTTTCGCCCCCCCCGGCAACCGGCGGGGGTGGAAACAATCTTGGTATCGCCCTTTTTGGAGAAGATGGTGGCAGAGCCGCTTACTTGACCTCTGCGGAAGTTGTCTTGCCTAAGGGTTCGATCACGATTGTCGACAAGCTGACCGCAGTTACTGACACGGCTACAATCGCGGAAGATTCTCCGCAAACCTCGATCAATGTCCTTGCGAACGATGTCGATCTCACTGGCTCAACCCGCAGCGTTACCAGCGTGACCCAACCTACAATAGGTGGTACGGTTTCGTTTAGCGGCCCGAATGTCTCGTTCACTCCCAGCAAAGATTTTAACGGAGTAGCGGTTTTCACTTACACGGTGACAAACAACGTCGGCGATACTGCGGTTGGTACTGTTTCAATCACTGTCACCCCCGTGAATGATCCGCCAGTTGTCATAGCTAGCCAGTTTTCGGTTGCCGAGGATCCAATTAGTCCTTTGGTTATCACGCCAACAGAGATTTTTTCGCCGGGACCTCCCGACGAGTCTTCGCAAACCATGACCCTTTCGAACATCGTGACTTCCGCACAAACCAACGGAACCGTCACGCTCGTCGGTGGTAACATCAATTTCGTACCTGCCGCGAACTTTTTTGGGACAGCAGTTTTCCAAGTGACCGGAACGGACACTGGTACCGCTGCGGATCCAGCTAAATCAACGGTTGCGACTATCACCGTGATCGTGACTCCTGTCAATGATGCGCCTGTTCCATTCAGTGGTACACTAACGGTCGCCGAAGACTTTTCATTAATCTTGATCGGCCCCGGTGCCCCGACCGACTTGCTCACCAACTCCAATCCAGGTCCGGGTGAATCTTCCACTCAAACCGTTTCCTTAGTTTCTGCCCAAAGTCCGACAGCAGCGGGTGGAACCATTACGACCGTCGGAGGAATAACCACCTACCGCCCAGCACCGAATTTCTTTGGAACGGATACGTTCACTTACCGAATAACGGACAACGGTAATCCTTCTTTGACCGCCGACGGAACAGTCACAGTAAACGTCACTCCGGTCAATGATGCACCGGTTGCAGTCAACGATACTGGCGATGCGGCTCGATTTGTCGTCCTCGGGATCGCTGCACCCAATTCTTTGGATGTCATGCGAAATGACAGTGCAGGACCGCTGGAACCCAAAGACATCAGCGTTGTCTCTGTGACCACCCCGACCATTGGAACGACTTCAGTTGCCCCCAATGGCGCAAGTGTTATTTTCACACCTCCAACAGGTTCGTTCAATGTAACTTCGACATTCTCGTACACCATTCGAGACGCTGGTGGTCTGACGTCGACCGCCAATGTCGAAGTGTTTATTATTCCACCCGTTCTGCCGTTTGCGTTGACCGATACTCCAATTATTGCGGAGGACTCGGGTGCATTCACCATTGATGTGCTTGCCAATGACTTCGCCAATTCCGGCGCGACCAAGAGATTAATATCGTTTGGACAACCTGCTTCGGGAACGGGTACGGTTGTTTTGGATGACCGTGGAACAGCCGCAGATACGACAGACGACCGAGTTATCTACACCCCACCTGCGGATTTCTTTGGCGATGCAACCTTTGTTTACACGATGAACGATAGTGCCGAAGGTAGCGTCGAATCGACCGCAACCGTTACCGTCACTGTAACGCCCGTGAACGACCCCCCAGTGGCTCTCGATCGAAGTGCTGCTGGAATCGAAGATACTGTGCTGACGATTGCCTCTGGCACAATCACGGATGGCTTGAGTAAGGGCCCTGGCGAAGATGCTCAAACGCTGACCATTACCGATGCGGTGCTTGTTTCGCCTAGCAACAGCGGATCGATTGCCGTTGTAGCTGGCAACATCGTGTACACTCCTGCCTTGGATTTCAACGGCCAAGTCTTGGTTCGCTACACGGTCACGGATAACGGTTTCAATGACTTGACACCTGCTCCGCTCAGTGCATCGGCCACGCTGACAATTGATGTGGCCCCAGTCAACGATCCACCCGTTGCAAATCCAGACCCCGCGACCGTAAGTGCTGAGAACACTGCCGTCACGATTTCAATTTCTAGCCTTCTAGCCAACGATACTCCTGGCCCCGCCAATGAATCGTCGCAGACGGTTTCCTTTGTGGCTTTGGTCGGTGCGATCAACTCAGCAAATGGCGGAACGGTGACGCAAGTTGGAGGTAACCTGATCTATACGCCAGCTCAATCCTACAACGGGCCAGACTCGTTCACCTATCAAATAAATGATGGTCAAGCATTGAATTCAACTACGACTGCAACCGCGACTTTGCGGATTACCGAAGTGAATGATGCACCGCGACCAACCACATTGTCACGAGAAGTCTACGCAAGCGTTCCGACAATATTCAATTTGACCGCCGACTTGGCGGCCATGCCAAAAGGTCCTGCGAACGAAAGCGGTCAAACTCTTCGAATTTTGAGCATTGGAACACCAACGATTGGAACCGCCGTACTCAATGCGAATGGAACGATCACTTACACGGCACCATTAGGGGCCAGCGGACTCGCCACGTTCACTTATGAAGTGATCGACGATGGAACAACTAACGGTGTGGCTGACCCCAAGTCTGCGACCGGCACCTTCAATGTAGAAATTTCGCCATTCATACCGAGTTCGGTGCGAGGCGTTGTCTACATCGATGATAATGGCTCGGGTGTCGTCGATCCGATTGAACTCAAGATAGGTGGCGTTGAAGTAACGCTGTCCGTTGCAGCGACTGCTACCACTCCCGCTAAGACCATTACGGAGATGACACTTGCGGATGGTAGTTTTTCCTTCGATCTTCTGCCGCCTGGCTCGTACACAGTCAGTTACGTTGTTCCGGCCATGATGGACGACGCTCCGGGACCCAATAGTTACAGGACCGACGTGATCGCACCTGGCGACATCAACGCCGTCCACAATTTTGCGGTTTCTGGTATAAAGTCAAATTACGCGAATTTGCTTGAGTACATGTCGTCGAGTTTCGACAGTTCCAACCCTCGCAATCGAAATGCAGGCGTTTATGCAGCGATTGGAGCGTCCGGAAGAACGGAATGGACCATTGCTCGCACAAGTTTTGAAGCGGATACGTTCCAGGAAGTTGTGTTGAGCGACGACGGAACACTAGCCTATTTGACTTCGGTGCGTGGTCCAGATCATTCGATTTACACCGCAACGCTTACGAGAAAACAGTGGGTTCAAGTCGTGGATCCTGCTTCGGGAATTCGACTAGTGCGAGTTTTGGCCCGATCCGAAGACTTGAATTTCCAAAAAGTTTCCTTGGCTGCTCCTCCAGCGACCATCAAGGCTAAGGCGTATCTTGATACCGTCGACGACGTGTTTGCGGAACAAGGCTGGCCGTTTTAAGTGGAAATTTCCAGCTCAAGTAGCACGACGGTTCGCCGTCGTGATTTCTTCGGTCGTTTTGTTTCATTGTCATTTGTTCGACGCGGAGCGTCGAACAACGAAGTAGGCGTCCTCAACTAGAGCTATGAAATGCGCTAGTTGGCGGTTACAAACGGCTCTCGCATCCGGTCCGCCTTGCTCTTGACCATCGGTGGTTCGTCGATTCGAACACAATCGACATAATACACCCGCTTGCCGTCAATCTCTTCTTCCACCAAACCGTGAATGTCGGTGTCAAAACCGGGGAACATTTCGTTGAACATGCGGGCAAACCGCAGGTATTCTACGATAATTTGGTTAAACCGCTCGCCTGGAATCAACAGAGGGATTCCAGGCGGATAGGGTGTTAGGAGCACTGCAGTCGCACGCCCCTCAAGCTCATCGATTTCCACGCGATCGATCTCGTCGTGCGCCATCATCGCAAAAGCATCCGATGGTTTCATGGCTGGTTGCATCGGCGAAAGATACATTTCCGTGGTAACGCGAGCAACGTCATGCTTTTTGTAGGTTTCGTGAATCTGTTTGCAAAGATCCTTAAGTCCAATGCGTTCGTAGCGAGGATATTGCTGACTGAACTCTGGGAGGATTTTCCACATTGGCATGTTCTTGTCATAGTCGTCCTTGAACTGCTGCAGGGAGCTGAGCAGCGTGTTCCATCGACCTTTGGTAATTCCGATCGTAAACATGATAAAGAACGAGTAGAGGCCTGTTTTCTCAACGATAACGCCATGCTCCACGAGGTAACGCGTCACGATCGAAGCTGGAATACCCGTGTCGGCAAAGTGGCCTGTCACATCCAGGCCAGGAGTGATGACGGTCGCCTTGATAGGATCAAGCATATTAAATCCCGGGGCCAGTTTCCCGAATCCGTGCCAAGTGTCGTCCGGCATAAGCATCCAATCGTCTCGTTCGCCGATTCCTTCGTCGGCCAAATGATCGGGCCCCCAGACCTTGAACCACCAATCGGCTCCCCATTCGTCGTCCACCTTGCGCATGGCGCGGCGAAAATCGATGGCTTCCATAATGGACTCTTCCACCAGTGCGGTCCCGCCCGGCGGTTCCATCATGGCGGCCGCCACGTCGCATGATGCGATGATGGCGTACTGCGGTGAGGTTGAGACGTGCATCAAATAGGCTTCGTTAAACGTATTTCGATCGAGTTTCTTCTTGATCGGCTCGCGGACGAGGATCTGCGAGGCTTGAGAGATTCCGGCCAGCAATTTGTGGGTTGAATGGGTTGCGAAAATCATCGACTCAAGCGGAGCGGGCCGATTCGGGCCGATTGCATGCATATCTTTATAAAATTCGTGAAAGGCAGCGTGTGGAAGCCAGGCCTCGTCAAAGTGCAGCGTTCCAATTCGGCCGTCCAACAGCTTGCGCAACGATTCCACGTTGTAGATGATTCCGTCGTAGGTGCTCTGTGTAATGGTCAAGATCCGAGGTTTGCGGTCGGGATGTTTCGCTTGTGCCTCGCGAGCGAACGGGTTCGCCTCAATCTTCTTCTGAATGTTTTCGGGATAAAATTCTTCCATCGGAATTGGGCCGATGATGCCTAAGTTATTTCGGGTTGGAGTCAAGAACACGGGCACGGCACCTGTCATGATGATCGCGTGCAAGATCGACTTATGGCAATTTCGGTCGACGACGACGATGTCCCCATTGGCGACAGTGGAATGCCAGACGATTTTGTTCGATGTGGAAGTTCCGTTGGTCACAAAGAAACAATGATCCGCGCCGAAAATTCGAGCGGCATTCCTCTCCGATGCGGCCACAGGTCCGGTATGGTCGAGCAATTGACCTAACTCTTCGACGGCGTTGCAAACGTCCGCTCGCAACATATTTTCACCAAAGAACTGGTGAAACATTTGCCCTACAGGACTTTTGAGAAAGGCCACGCCGCCCGAGTGGCCTGGGCAATGCCAAGAGTACGAGCCATCTTGTGCATAATTAACCATGGCACGAAAGAAGGGGGGTGCTAGGCCATCCGTGTAGGCGCGAGCTTCGCGGAGAATATGTCTAGCCACAAATTCGGGTGTATCCTCGAACATATGGATAAAACCGTGCAATTCACGCAAAATCGCGTTTGGGATATGCCGAGACGTTCTGGTTTCGCCGTAAAGAAAGATCGGGATATCCGCGTTTTTGAAGCGGATTTCGCTGATAAATTTCCGGAGATTCTCCAACGCGGTCTTCATCGAATCGTCTGTCGCGAACTCTTCGTCATCGATCGACAAAATAAAAGCGGAAGCGCGGCTTTGTTGCTGAGCAAATTGCGATAAATCCCCGTAATGCGTGACACCGGCGACTTCGGTCCCTTCGCGTTCGATAGCCTCCGCCAAAGCCCTGATGCCGAGCCCTGAAGCGTTCCCGGATCGGAAGTCTTCGTCGATGATCACAATCGGAAACTTGAATTTCATAAAAATCTTTCGCAAAGGGAAATCGAAAATCCAACAGGGGACTAGATTACTCGTTCCCAGGCTCTGCCTGGGAACGCATTGGTGTGGAGGCTCCTGCCTCCCGAGTTCACAAACTAAGGATGCATTTCGGCGAGGCGGAGCCTCGCTTGCATTGAGTTACCAGGCAGAGCCTGGTAACTAGATTGCACAGTGCAACAAAACTTGCGATCCGTGCCGCTAACTTCTAAGTGTCAGATTAGCGGAGCCTGGCCAACCGGGAAAGCGCCATTTTCCGTTTTCTGGCGAATGCCGGCGGCACCGATTCTACCCGGGATTGGCTATTCATTTTAGGCTATTCCAACTACGCTAGAATCCCTGGCGGGGAGCTATCATTGATCGATCTTCTCCATAACCTCCTCAGCCAGAACAGTTCGGCGGTTTCAGAATCTTTGAATGGAAAGCGACAAGCGAATGCAACGACTTTTTGGGATGGGTGTAAGCACTTCCTTCTTGTTATTTTTGGTGTGCTGTATTGGCACGGCCTTTGGACAACCTTTTCCCAACAAGAAATACGGACAGGACGACAAGTTTCGGCAATTGGAAGAAATCCTTCCAACTCCCAACGGCTATCGAAGTGCGGCCGGTGAACCTGGTCCGGATTATTGGCAACAGAAGATCGACTACAACATCGACGTAACCCTCGATGACACGAATCAAGCGATTCAGGGAAAGGAGAGTATTCGATATCACAATCGATCTCCCCACACCCTCCGTTATGTGTGGATCCAACTGGACCCTAACATTTTCACGCCAGATAGTACGGCAAACAAAACGCAAGGATCTAGACGTCGGCAACTGTCGGGACGCATGCCGACGACCCAGGTTGAGGCATTGCTGCTAAGAAATTCGTTCGACGGTGGTTGCAAGATCGAGTCCGTTACCGATCAGCGCGGGACCGAACTGCCAAAGACAATTGTCGACACGATGATGCGAATCGACCTAGTCGAGCCTTTGCTTCCTGGTCAAGAATTTACGTTTAAGATCCGATGGAATTATAAGATCAACAACGCCCGGCTTCTCGATGGGCGGACCGGCTTTGAGTTCTTTGAAAAGGACGGGAATTACATCTACGAGATTGCCCAGTGGTTTCCTCGTTTGGCAGCCTTCACGGATGTGACAGGCTGGCAACATAAGCAGTATCTTGGCCAAGGCGAATTCACGCTTGAATTCGGCGATTACATTGTCCGCATCACCGCACCCGCAGACCATGTCGTCGCTTCGACAGGGGTGCTTCAGAATCCTGCGGAAGTACTAACTGTCCCGCAACAAGAGCGATTGGCGAAAGCGAAAACCGCTGAGAAACCAATGTTCATCGTGACACCCGAAGAAGCCAAAGCGAGCGAGAAGGGAAAATCGGAAACAACCAAGACTTGGGTTTATCATGCTGAAAACGTTCGCGATTTTGCTTTCGCTTCAAGCCGAAAGTTTATCTGGGATGCCCAAGGGCACCATGTGAACGGCAACAGCGTCACCGCCATGAGCTATTACCCAAACGAAGCCGAACCCTTGTGGAGCAAGTACAGCACACACTCCATCATTCATACGCTCAACGTGTATAGCCGATACACTTTTGATTACCCCTATCCGATTGCGATCAGCATCAACGGACCCATCGGCGGAATGGAATACCCGATGATTTGCTTCAACGGGCCCCGCCCCAAAGAGGACGGGACTTATTCGTCGAATACCAAATATGGACTGATCTCCGTTGTTATTCATGAAGTCGGTCACAATTATTTCCCCATGATTGTGAACAGTGACGAACGACAGTGGTCATGGATGGACGAAGGGCTCAATACCTTTTTGCAGTATTTGGCTGAGCAAGAATGGCAAGATGAGTATCCGTCGCAACGCGGCGAACCAGAATTCATCGTGCCGTACATGCAAAGCAGCAATCAGGTGCCGATCATGACCAACAGCGAATCCATCATGCAGTTTGGTCCCAACGCGTACAACAAACCTGCAACAGCTTTGAACATTTTGCGAGAAACCGTTCTCGGTAGGGAGCTATTCGATTTTTCGTTCAAGGAATACGCCAGACGCTGGAAATTTAAGCGCCCAATGCCGGCAGACTTCTTTCGGACAATGGAGGACGCGTCGGGCACGGACCTCGATTGGTTCTGGCGAGGTTGGTTCTATACGACCGATCACTGCGATATCTCGATCGAAAAGGTAGAGCTATTTCAGGTCGATAGGAACTCGCCCGACGAAAATGCCGAGCTAGCCAAGAAGACCAAGAAAGGTCGGCGTCCATCGCTTTCCCAGCAGCGCGACAAGCTGCTTAAGAAACGAACGGAACAGTTTCCTGAATTGAAAGATTTTTATAATGCATACGATCCAGACAAGGTGACCGACGAACAACGCAAAGCCTTCGAGAAGTCCAAGAGCGAACTATCGGACAAAGAAAAAAAGATGCTCGAGAACATCGGCAGATTTTATCGTGTGTCGCTGAAAAATGTCGGTGGATTGGTCATGCCGGTCATCCTGATGGCAACATTTGAAGATGGCTCAACACGAGAAATTCGTATACCCGCCGAGATTTGGCGTGTGGACAGCTTGGATTGCAGCACAATGATCATCTCGGACCAAAATCTCAAGTCGATCGAACTTGACCCGTATCGCGAAACCGCAGATATCAATCGCGATAACAACTACTTTCCTCCGCTTATCGAGCCGACTCGATTCCAGTTGTTCAAATCTCGCCAGATGGGTGAAGATAACCCAATGAGACAAGCCAAAAAGGCAGATGAGGCGAAGGCTCGCGAAGCTGACAAGGACAAGCCTAAGCCGGTTGAAGCAGACGGGCAAGCGAAGGTGGAGGCAAAGCCCGATACCGAGGCCAAGCCCGATACCGAGACCAAGCCGGACGCTGTAGTTTCAAAAACGAAAGAAGAAAAGAAGAAGAAGAAGAAGAAGGATAAGGACTAGTGACACGGATTGTAAGTTCTGTTGCACTGTGCACTTTCGTTACCAAGCTCTGCCTGGTAACTAGATTGCACGCGAGTCTCCGCCTCGCCGAAATGCATCCTTAGTTTGTGAACTTGGGAGGCAGGAGCCTCCACCACAATGCGTTCCCAGGCAGAGCCTGGGAACGAGTAGTCTCCTGTGCAACGTTACTTCCAATCAGTGGCATTAGTGAGTTGCACGACGCTCCGCCGTCGTGATTACTGCCGGTGGTGTTTGACCTTCGCCCTACCAAGAAACGAGAAACGAATGCACAAAAATCAGCTCTTGTCCGCATGGCTCGTGCCGCTTTGCCTGTTGATATGGGGAACCACTTGCCTAACTGCATTCGCTCACCCGTTCCACTTGTGTGTCGGACAGATGAAATGGAACCAGAAAGCGGGGGCTTGGGAAGTCTCGTTGCGACTCCATCCTCAAGACCTGGAGGCGGCGATGACCTCCGATCTGTTTCGTAACGATCCGTCCAAGAAGGTAAGCGCAGAGGATCGAAACTTCCCCGAACTTGCACAGAAGTATCTCAGTCAGTGCTTCTTTATCCGACGAACAGCCTTCGCCATGAGTTTGGAAGAAACGACGGCGGCCCTGACCGACGAGCGTTCATCGGATTCGACATCGAACCAAGCTGGCGAAATTCCAGCGGACCGTTCGACATTAAAGTGGGTTGGCACGGAACAAGAGAAGGGTTGGTTGTGGATCCATTTTGAAATGAAACCGCCTGAGACCAAAAAAGGGGAACACAAACTGTGGCTCGTGCATCGAGTCCTTTTGGAGCACGTGGTACGTCAAGAAAACACGGTCTCCATTGATCCAGCAGTCAGCTCAAAATTTGCATTGCAATTCAAAAAAGGTGAAGACGTCAGAGAAATGACTAGTCCCAAATAATTTCAAACTGCCGCTCGCCTTACAACAAACTATCTAGCAATAGCCGTAACTTTCGAAGCTCTTGCCGCATATCCATTCCCTCCATGGGTGTCATATCGACACTCAAGGCAAGATCGTAACCAACCGCCTGTAGTTGCGTGATCAGACGTCCATATTCGATTTCCCCTTGGCCCACACGGACTTGGAGTTGGTCTTTCTTGGAATCGCGTAGTTGGACGTGGTAGACGTATTTAAGCAGCTTTTCGTAGTTCTTGTTGCGATTGTTGCTGCATAGGTAATGGCTCGGATCAAGGGTCAATCCAACCCCCGGCACGTAATCGCAAAGGTTCTTTACGGTGTCCGGATCTTCGCTCAAGCAACCCATTTGACTCTTTAAACCAATGCGAACGCCTCGGCTTTCTGCGATTTCAACCAACCTTTGCAGGTGTTCGACTTCTTGATTGAAGGGAGTGCCGTGTTCGCCGCTAGGAATCGTCAGCGAAACGACTTTCGTCGCCTTGGCAAGATCGCAGATTCTCGTAAAGCGATCGTAAAAGGTTTCCCCCTCAGCGTCGATCTTGACGTTATAACTGCAGATATCCAGACGATGCGTATCTCGAACGATACGCAAGCATTCATCGAAATCCTCAAGAATCCTCGCTGGAGGCATTTGAATGCCTTTGTCATCGAGTACGATTTCCACGCACGTAAACTCCAGGTCGCTCAAGACCTCGATCACGTCAGGCAATGGAATGTCAGGGAAACAACCAGTAGATGCAGCAACAAACACGACGTTTAACACTCCTTTGGAACGGTCAATTTTGAGCGTCTCATTATCCGCAGGAACGACAAACTGACAACCTCGCTTTTAGAAACATGTCCATCGATCCACCACAAACTTCTTTGAGCCGACTGGGAGCCAATTCGCAAGTCGCGCCCGCTTCGGTCCAGAATGAGGCTCAAATCAAGGCCCCGTTGGTGGCCTCCACCCCTCTCCAATATGTCCCTGGGATCGGCCCGAACCGAGTCGAACTTTTCGCAAAACTCGGCATTCGGCGAGCAATCGATCTTCTTTTCCTATTCCCACGTAGCTACCAAGACATTGCTCCTTACCAGTCGATCACGGAACTGGAATCCGGCTTTCGAGCTAGCGTCATTGGCCAAGTTGTGGATATGGACCAGCGAGTCAGTTTTGAAGGACGCAGCACTGTCGGAGTTTTGCTTGCTATCGAGGGTGGGGGCTACGTGCGTTGCGTTTGGTACAACCAACCCTTTCGGCGACAGCAGTTTACGCTCGGAATGAGGGTGGTCGCCACAGGCGTTGCCAAGTCGACGGGAATCTCGTTTGAAATGCGCCATCCGGAAACGACCATTCTTGCAGCCGATCAACCGTTGCCGGAGGCCAAACCGCTACCCATCTATTCATTGACAGACGGGCTCCAGCAACGCCATGTGGCTGCCGCTGTTTCGGCTGCTCTTGATGGTTTAGTTACCACGATGGAGGAAGCCCTCCCGGAGTCCATTCGTCTAGCGGCCAACAATCCAAAGGATTCGATTGAAAAAGCAGGCGAAGCGGTTAACCGGCCGCCGTTGCTTGGAATCACCGAAGCACTCAAGGCAATCCATCAACCCAATTCGATTGAGGAAGCAAATGAGGCCAGACACCGCTTCATCTTTCAAGAGCTTTTTGTTTATCAGCTAGCCCTCGCCATGCGTCGCCATCGATTGAAACATGATAAACCTGCCCCCAAAATCGAAGCGACGCCCATGATCCATACGCGCATTTTGAAACGCTTCCCATTTGAATTGACCCGGGACCAATTGCGAGCGATCGACGACGTTCGAGCCGATATGGCACAGGATGTCCCGATGAACCGGCTTGTTCAAGGTGACGTAGGTAGCGGCAAGACTGTCATCGCGCAATATGCCATGCTCAATGCAGTTGCCAACAAGCAACAAGCTGCACTCATGGCGCCCACGGAACTGTTGGCCCGGCAGCATTTTACGCGTCTTTCGCAACAGCTTTCCGGTAGCCAAGTCATGATCGAATTGTTGGTCGGGTCAATCTCGCAACGCGAACGCACGGAATTGTTGCAGCGGATCGCGATAGGGACAGTGGACATCGTAGTTGGCACTCAGTCGTTGCTCAGCGAACACGTCCAATTCGAGTCGCTTGGACTCGTCGTCATCGATGAACAGCACAAGTTTGGTGTCGAGCAACGAGCCAGTTTGCGTGAATCGCGAATTGTTCCTCACTATCTCGTCCTTTCGGCTACACCCATTCCTCGCACGATTGCGATGACGGTTTTCGGTGACTTGGATGTTTCGATTCTGAAGGATAAGCCGCCAGGTCGCGCGACCGTTCACACCTACCTCGGAAGCACCCACCAGCAATCGAAATGGTGGGAATTCGTGGTTAGACAAGTCAAGAGTGGGCGACAAGCGTACGTTGTGACCCCTCGGGTGGAATCCGATCCAGCCACCGAGGTCTTGGGTGCCGAACAAATCTACGAGCAACTGCTCAACGGCCCTCTTGCTGGCTTGCGATTGGATTTGCTGCACGGCCGCATGGACGGCATTGAAAAGCAATCTAAGCTGGATGCATTTACGGCTGGGCGGACACAGGTGCTTGTTGCAACGACGGTGGTAGAAGTCGGCATCGACGTACCGAATGCAACTCTGATGACGATCTTAGACGCGGATCGATTGGGTCTTGCTCAGTTGCACCAATTGCGAGGTCGCGTATCTCGGGGTAGTTACCCAGGCTATGTTTGTGTGTTTGCAAAACAAGGAGTTGCGCCCGAGGAAAATGTTAGGCTCAGCGTATTGGCTTCGACCGACGATGGCTTTCGCTTGGCGGAGCAAGATTTGCAAATGCGCGGACCTGGGGATTTGCTGGGGACGAAGCAAATTGGCTTGCCTCCTTTGCGCATCGCGGACTTAGTTCGCGATGCACAAACACTGAATTTTTCTCGCGGGCTAGCCCAGGAATTGATCGATCGCGATCCAAACCTAGAAATGGCCGAGCATGCACTGCTGAAACGCCAGGTGACGCAACGACACGGCGCCGTGGTAACACTAGGGGACGTGGGCTGACCCCTAATGGTCACAGCCTGCGTCTCATTCACTGCCACTAAAGGCAGCCAGAACGCCAACGCCCGGCTATTTCACCGCAATTTCGACCAATATTCCCAATAAAAGGCCGAAAAACTTCCATTTGCTTGACTTTGGTTGTCGAAACGACTATACAAATGGATTAGACCCGGGTCACCCTTAAATCCAGTTTATGGCGATCCTTTTCGACCTTGGGTCTGGTGTGTGAATGTTTTGTTATCTTTCTGAAAGGTTTGCTATGAGGAATTTTCTTCGCAAAAGGCGAGGGTTCACGCTTGTTGAACTCCTAGTGGTAATTGCCATTATCGGCATTTTGGTAGGCTTGCTGCTGCCAGCGGTTCAAGCCGCTCGTGAAGCCGCACGGCGCATGCAGTGTGGCAACAATCTAAAACAGATTGGATTAGCGATCCACAACTACGAAAGTGCTTTTAAGCGCTTCCCGCACGGTACGGTCGATGACGATCCAAGAGAAGTGGGAGCCCGGCGTTTGTGGGACGGTGGAAATCACCGCAAAGGTACCGTCTTGGTAAAACTGTTGCCATTTATTGAACAAACCGCTCTTTACAACTCGATTGATTTCAACCTGGATGTCGAAGCCCAACTGAACGCAACCGGCGTGTTCGCCGCGACTCGCACAAACATGCGAAACGTCGCTATCCCTAGCTTTCGTTGCCCGAGCGACGGCACGTCTCAGAGAGTGCTTACGCAACAAAACCATCTTTACAACTACTCCATGAGCATTGGCAACCAAAACATGGACGGTCAGTTCGGTTGCGCGCAGTTCCGGACGAATACGGCTGGTGCGTTGCGGGCTTCAGGCATTCTGGGAGGAAATCTATTCGGGAATGGTGGCAATGGCCACGGTTACTCCGGACCTTACAATGATTCACGCAATATTAGTGGGGTGATTAGCCGTTGTGACTGGTCAGCTAGGTTTAAGGACATAACCGATGGAACCTCGAATGTGATTGCTGGCGGTGAGATTCTTCCGTCATGCCATGACCATCATCGAGGCGGTGGCGGGTGGTATAACTCGAATGGCCAGTGGACAGCAACTTCCGTAGGGATTAATTTCAATACGTGCGGTAAGCGAGGCATAGCGGATAATGCTAGTAACTGCAACGATTTTCGTAGCTGGAATACATCGGGTGGTTTTAAGTCTGACCATACAGGGGGTGCTTCGTTCATCTACGCTGATGCATCCGTGCATTTTATTCCGGACAGCGTTGACTACTTGGCCTACCAACAATATGGCTCTAGGAATGACGGCGAAACGTTGACGCTGTCAATCGAATAAGTTTTTTTGAATCCAGTAAAACACTGTCTGGCTCGCGAGATCTTTGCATCTCGCAAGCCTTTTTTTTTAAGAGGAGTAATGAAATGCGTGCCGTTGTCGTATTGAACTGTTTATTGGTGTTGTGTTGTGTTGGCTGTGGAAGTGCGTCGGAGAAGCCAGTACCCGCTGGCGGAAAAGTAACGTTGAAAGGCAAACCCGTGGAGGGGGCCATGGTGACGTTTACTAATAAGAAGGGTGGTCGTTCGGCATCTGGCAAGACAGAAGCGGATGGGAGCTTCAAATTGTCGAGTATCAATACAAACGATGGAGCTGTACCGGGGGAATTCCTCGTGACCATTTCGAAACAGGAGGCCAAAGGAGGCGGCAGCGCTGATGTGGATATTTCGAAAGGCTACGGAGAGAATTACGGCAAGATGATGGGAGCGGCTGCGGGTGGCAGTATGGCCAAGGTACTAACAGAAACTATCCCGGCCAAATATGCGGACCCCACGCAGTCCGGCTTAGCTAAGTCAGTCGTGAAGGGAGAAGAAAACAACTTTCTTTTCGACCTGTAGAGCAAACATGCGTGATCCGAGAGCGAAAGCGTGATCCTAGCGCGTTTTCTCCCCCTCGCCCCGCTTCGGGGAGAGGGGGCCGGGGGGTGAGGGGCAGAGCCCTGACGTAGTAGTCCCCGGTTCAGTTATTTGTTAACGCTTCTGAAACGCAGCCAGACATTGAATTCACCATCAAAAAACCAATCAAAACCTCACCCCCATCCCCTCTCTCCGAGTACAGGGCGAGGGGAGCAAGATCGAAAGATGTGAGTCTACCCACGAATAAAATCAACTCGCGAACGGATTCTAGAAAGTCATTCTTTAAATGGCTTCTGATGTTCTTTTTTTTGCTACTCGTTTTGAGTTGGTGGGTCAACCTGCCTGGGTATTGGGTTCGAGACCTTGCAAAGCGAGCTCTGCAAAGACATGAAGCCCATTTGGCTTTGAGTTGGATCGACCGGGCGTTTGCATTTCAGCCCAACGACTCAAGTGCAATGTTGCTGGCTGTGCGCGCCAACCTTCAGCTCAACCTAAATAGCAAGGCCCATGAATGGCTTGAACGGGCACAAGCGATGGGTGCAAAAGAGGAGGCGACCAATCTGTTACGATGCATGATTGCTGCACAGCTTGGGAATGTCGACGCAGCCGAACAATTGCTTTCCGATTTGAGTTTTCATGATATTCCGATAGAAGCCAATGAAGCGGTGATTCGCGCTTATCAATATGGCAAACAGAGGCAACGGGCGGATCTGATTCTCGATCAATTTGAAAAGGATAGCGAAACCAAATGGATAGCACTGTATCATCGCGGTAGGTTGTTTGAGATTGATGAGGACTTTCAAAATGCGGGCCTTTGCTACTCGAAAGCTCTCAGTCTGCAGCCGAGTTCCAGTCGAGCGGCGTTTCGGGCTGGGATTTGTTTTTACCATACTCGCGATTTTGATCGTGCGGAAGAATGCTTTCGTAAGCCAGGTTTGGGGCCATACCAAAGTGTATTCGCGATCGAGCTCGCGAATTGCCTGTGGGAAAAGAATGAGGCGGAACAAGCCGCCAAGGTCATCGAACCTTTCTTGGAATGGAGACCTCACCAAACGCAGCCGCTCTATATCCAACTGGATGAGTACGTCGATTCAGATCGTGTAGCGATAGTGGCTGCACGCATTGAGGACGCACTGGGGCATCGTGAGCAAACGGTACGCTTGTTGGAGCGAGCACTTTCGTTCAATCATCGGGATTTCGAAGGGCGAGCATTGCTTGTTAAGAACCTGCAGGCTCTCGGGCGAACTCAAGAGGCCGAAAAGGTGGCAGCGGTGCAAAGCCAAATGGTCCTAGGGCGCCAACACTGCCGTCAGCTACGACAAGAATTGGAGCAAAATCCACGCGATTTCGACAAGCTCTGCGAGCTGGCCGAGCTATATTGGCAAGTCGAGTCGGATGCGGAAGCTCTATTAACGGTCAGCGAGATTCTAGATCAGGATCCGAATTGCGAGCGTGCACTTCAGTTACAAGCCGCCATTTTGCGCGAACAAAAAAGCCGCCAGCAATCGGGCACACCATCGAGTGGAAAATGAGTTCAGACAGTCCCTTGGGCTATGCGAGTACCGCTTGTAACAAATCCCGCAGGGCCGTCCTGCGGATCATTCGTCTTTTTTGGCTTTTGCTTTTGGTGTGGACCTGCGGCTGTCAAAACCAGGTGACCTCGACTAGCCAGCCTGTGCAGGCCCCAGCCCATGCACCCGTGTCGCAATCTCATTTCGCGAGTCGCGAGTCGGACACTCTTGCCCTCTGCTCGTTTCATAACGGAAAGGAAGAAGGGCTGAACAGTATCCTTGAGATCGTGGGTGGCGGCGTAGCCTGCATCGACTACGATTCGGACGGAAACGTCGACTTGCTTTTCGCTGGAGGCGGGACGATTGATAGGGTTGGCCAAAGTATCAGCGGTCTCCATTGTCAACTGTTGCAAGGTGACGGTCATTGGAACTTCAAAAATCGAAGCGACCAAGCTCGACTGGACACCGCTCGCATTTACAGTCACGGAATCACCGCTTCGGATTATGATGAAGATGGTTTTGAAGATGTCTTGGCTTACGGCTATCGAGGCGTTGTCGTGTTGCACAATCAAGGGGATGGAACGTTTCTTGAAGCACCGTTGAGTGGTTTGGCTAACGCAGGATGGATAACCGCTGCGGCATGGTTGGATGTCAATCGCGACCAATTGATGGATTTATATCTTGGTTCTTACGTCGACTGGGATATTTCGAAGAATCAAGTATGCCAAAGTCGGACCGGTCAACCGGACGTTTGCTCTCCCAACGCTTTCAATGGCTCCAAAAATGCCGTTTTCATCAATCAAGGGGATGGAACCTTTTCGATCGAGTCGGACGCAATCAAGACCGACCAACCCTCCAAGACACTAGGGGTCTTGGCAGCAGAGTTTAGTCGAGACCAAGGAGTTGGGTTGTATGTTGCCAATGACTTGCTCGCCAATTTTCTGTTTACTCGACGTGGCGATCGCTTCGAGGAACATGCTTTTGCGTCCGGCGTTGCAGTCGATGACGATGGAGTTGCCAATGGAAGCATGGGAATCGCGTTGCTCGATTTTAATTTGGATCGCAGGTTTGATTTGTTTGTTACCAATTTCGAAAATGAGAAGATGGCACTGTACCTCAATGAAGGATCGGATGTGTTCCGATACTCCAGTCGCAAGGTAGGACTCAATCGGGCGGACCTGAAGCTTGTTGCCTTTGGCACCGTTGCTGCAGATTTCGATTCCGATGGAGATGAAGACATTGTCTTTGCCAGCGGTCACGTGCACTATCACCCTGACCAAGGCAAGATGGAGTTGTTGCCCGCCTACTTGCAGAACGAAGCGGGTAAAACGCTGAGCCATTTCAAGCCTGATTGCTCTTTCTTTAACAACCCGTCCGTCGGTCGTGGATTGGCAACTGCCGATATTGACAACGATGGAGATCTGGATCTTGTAGGGACCCATTTGTTTGGCCCGCCATCGCTGATCGAAAACACAGGTCGGCTGGATAAGAATTGGTTGACGGTTCAGCTTGTCGGAATCAATGTCCCTCGCACACCCATCGGAACCACCGCAGAATTGACGGTGGGATCGCGTGTTATGATACGTCAGATTTATGGTGGCGGAAGTTACCTGTCGCACAGCCAATCGCGACTCCATTTCGCATGGCCCGCTGAGCAAGTTGTCGACAAGGTCGATTTGTTGCTTCGCTGGCCCGACGGAGCTTCGCAACAGGTTCAAGTTTCCCCTGGGCAAAATGTGGTGTTGCTGCAACAAGACGCGAATCAAATCGGTAGCAAGTAAATGACACCTTTGCTAAGCAATTGTCAGGAAAAATCATACTCGTTGCCAGGCTCCTGCCTGATATTGTACTCGTTACCAGACCCCTGCCTGGTATCATACTCGTTACCAGGCTCCTGCCTGGTAACGCAAGGTCTTGGAGGCTCCCGCCTCCCGGCACCGCGAAACGTGTGCGCCGAGCGGCAGGCAGAGCCTGCAATTCATCGGATTGCCGGGCAGTGCCCGGTAACCAGGAGTTGGATGGTTGTATTGACTGTGGTGATGGCGGTCACCTTGGGTTGCCAACGACCCAATTCCTCGAGCAACCGAGAGACCGCGAATAGCGGGCACGACGTTCCGCTTGCATCGAAAAATCCTGGGAACGATTCGACAACAGAGAGTGATCCAAAGCGAAAAGATCTCAGCGACAAGAAGGCTTGGTTTGAAGAGGTCAGCCATACGGGAATTGATTTCCATTTCAGTTCAGGTCGGTCGGCAGGGGAGTTTGCGATCATCGAATCGCTTGGTGGGGGCGTGGGTGCATTTGACTATGACCTGGATGGATTGCCCGACCTGCTCTTTGCTGGAGGTGGAACGCTCGACAACAAGCAGGTGGTTGGTCGTTCGTGCGGTCTGTATCGAAACGGTGGGCAAATGCATTTCACCAACGCTACGGAATTTGCTGATGTCGTGGCGGCTGATTTCTATACGCATGGCGTTTACCCTGCGGATTTTGATAACGATGGTTTTGAGGATGTTGCAATAAGTGGCTACGGCGGCGTACAGATGTTTCACAACCAAGGGGACGGTACGTTCATCAAGATGCCCTCGCTGGTGACACATCCCGAGCACCCATGGAGTTCAAGTTTAGCCTGGGCGGATTTCGATCGAGATGGCGTGTTGGACGTGTACGTGGCCCACTACGTGAATTGGTCTTGGAGCAATCATCCGATTTGTGCGGGTGTCAATGTACCTCGGGAAGTCTGTGCGCCACGCGACTTTTCGGCGGTCGGGCATGCCATCTACTTCGGCAATGGCGAAGGCGGATTTAAGCGAATGGATCGAGAGGTTGGGCTTCGGGACGATGGCAAGGGACTCGGAGTTGCGGCCAGCGATATCGACCTCGATGGAGATGTTGATTTGTACGTGGCCAACGACACAACCGACAATTTCCTTTATATCAACGATGGTACGGGGCGCTTTCAAGAAACGGCTGTTCTTTCCGGGGTGGCAGGTGACGAACGCGGCTTTAGCACGGGTAGTATGGGGACTTTGGTGTTGGATGCGAATCAAGATGGGCTACCTGATCTGTGGGTAGTCAACTTCGAGAGAGAATTGTTTGGCCTTTATCGAAACGATGGTGGGACCTTGTTTACCAATGTAAGCCGGGCCAGCGGATTTGCCGCATTCAATGGTAGTTTTGTTGGTTTCGGGACCGTTGCGATCGACTATGACCTCGACGGTGATCTCGACTTGATCGTATCCAACGGGCATGTCTCGTATGCATCTCCGAATACGCCCTTCAAACAACTACCGTTGCTTCTGGAAAACAACAACGGACACTTTTCGCGAGTGCAGTTCGATGGCGGTTATTTTCGTTCAGGTCATTCTGGTCGCGGACTTGCAAGCGCAGATCTAGACGGAGATGGTATTTTGGATCTCATTGTTTCTCATTTGGAAGAACCTGTGTCTGTGTTGAAAGGATTTGTCAGAACCAATACGCCAGCTACGAAGGTACAACTGATTGGCAGGCAGTCCAATCGAAACGCGATCGGAGCCGTGGTCCACCTATCCGATCGTCGCATCGCGATGCAAAATGGAGGCGGAAGTTACCTTTCGAGCTCCGAGCCGCGAATATGGCTTACTGGTAATTCGCCCGAAGCCCCACAGAGAATTCGAATTGTTTGGCCATCAGGAAAGGAGGTCGACCATGTGTTTTCAAGCAACGAAAAGCAATGCACCATCATTGAATCGCCATAGCACCAACTCAAAGTGGCTACTTAATCGGTCTGCTTGGCTGTGGATACTGTGTTTACTTGGCAGCCATTTGTTTGCCGCTTGCAATCGAACGCCAGCCAAACCTCCACAATCGTCAGGCACATCTTCAGGCACATCGTCAGGCACATCGTCTACCGCTACTGCCAATGCAACGCGTCAAGAGCCGTCGAGAAACGTACCACCGCTTCAAATCACTCAATTCGTGCCGCCCGCCATCCCGAATCCGGGCTACGTAGGTCCGCAGGCGTGCTCGGAATGCCATCGCGAGCGTGTGGAAGAGTGCATGCCGACAAGCCATTTCCGTACGTGTCGCGCTCCAGACCTCGAATCGCTCCCACGCGGATTTGAAAAAGGAATGGGAAGTTTTCGGCGGAACGGTGATCCTGTCGAGTTTCAAACGTTTACGCGAGGCAATAAATTGGTTCAAACGACGATCGAACCAAGCTTCAATGGAACGCGACGCCTCGAATCGTCGATCGATCTGATATATGGTGCGAACCCGATTTCGGATGAAGTCTATTTGTCATGGCGCCCCGATGATTCCATGTGGGAGTTGCCTGTAGCGTGGGTCTATGCCAACGACTGTTGGGGAGCAAGTGGATTCGACCGGGCTGCGACCGGTGATCGAGCCCGGGATTTAACTTTGCGATGTTTTGAGTGCCACAATACTTGGTTCCAACACATCCCTGGCACCACAAACGTCTATCGTCGAAAAGACATGTTGCTGGGTGTCACCTGTGAAAGGTGCCATGGTCCGGGCCAATCCCATGTTGACTTTCATCGGGAGAATCCCGAAGCGAAACTGTCCCATGGAATTGTCTACCCCGGCGGGTTGCCGCGTGAACGACTGATTGAAGTCTGTACGCAGTGCCACAGCAACGCCATTCGCCATCGCGGTCCAGCTCTTTCGTACCGTCCTGGCGAAGAATTAGAAAAACACTACCGCTTTGCTGAGCCGCCGTACAGCGAAGACGACCATGTGGCCAATCAGATCAAATCCTTGAGGCAGTCGAAGTGTTTTCAAAACAGTGAGATGACTTGCATTACATGCCACGATCCGCATAAGACGGCTGCGCCAGTGGGTGCCAACTTTCAAGATAGCTGCTTAGAGTGCCATTCTCCCGAAAGATGCGGTGAGCAATCGAAACTTCCCGAAGCGTTAAGGCAAAAGTGCTCTGAGTGTCATATGCGAAAGTATGTTAAGGTAAACGTAAATTTTGACTTGGTTGACGACTCCTACGTACCTCCCATCCGTCGTTCACAGCACAAAATCTCGATTGATCCCGTCGCAACACACGAATTGTTGTTGGAAAACTATCTGCAATCCAATGAAAATCCGGAGCAAATCGCTGAGGCTGTTCGCAACGAACGCAAGTGGCTAGTTGATCATTGGGCAGCCGAGTCCCAGGCCTGTCTTTCGCAATTCCGCTTCACCGGCGCGATTGCAGCACTTCGTGAATCATTGAGAATTGACTCGGATAATGCCGTTACTCGAACCGAGCTTAGCCGTTTAGTGCAAATTCAAACAGAGTATGACGCATCGTTAGCAAAGAGCAAACGATTGATGGCACAGAACAAAGATACCGAAGCGATTGAAGCATTTCAGAGTTTGCTCAAAGTCAAGCCTACATTAGCTGAAGCGCACGGACGATTGGGAACGCTCTATGCAAAACGTGGACTGTTCGAGCTCGCGAAAGAGAGTTTAAACCGCGCTAACCAGTTGGACCCAGACGACCAATATGGCCATTCCATGTTGGGTCGTTTAGCGTTTGTATCCGGCGACTTGGACGCAGCAGACAAACACTACCGCACAGCCGACTCCATCGAACCCTATAATTCGAAACTTCACTTACTCTGGGGCCAAGTTTTAAGAAAAGCCAATCGAAATTCGGAGGCAGTTGAACATTTTCAGATGTCAGTCCAAATCGATCCACGACAAATCGAAGCCCATCGTGGCCTATGCGAGCTTTACTTGGCGGACGGGAAGTTTCGAGAAGCCGCGCCTCATGCAAAGCGGTTATGTGAATTTACGCGATACGAAGGCTTGGGAGATCTGATGATGTTGGCCGAGATTCACGTTGGATTGGGTGAATCCGAAGCCGCTGCCAGCGTAGCCCATCATGCGATGTCGAATGCTCGGCGAGTCAATGCCGCTGCGGCGGACGAAATAGCCAAGTGGCTTCGTGAGCGTGGCTTATAAATCTCGCCTCGGGTGGCTGACGCGGCGTTAGCCAGAAAGCCTGAACGAACCCGCAGCACAACGGCATGCGGGATTCCAGAAATCCCACCTTGAATCCAAAGTGAGTGCTTCTACTTCTTCGCCTTCGGATCCAGGTTCGCGCTGAGCTGCTCAGCAGTCACCTTGGACTCAACGCCATCTGTAGGCACGTCGACTTTCGCAAGCCATAACATCGCGTTCAACACAACTTTTCGAAACGAATCGTTCCCCCAATTGTCGTGAAAATGCCCGCCCGTAAAGCCAAAACCTCGTCCACCATCTGGGCGTTCAACCGCCCACATCATGGCTTCGGCTCTCCCCTTGTTCGCCTCGATATGGGGATAGGGTCCTTTTGGATAAACATAAGGCCCATCGCGAACATCATCCGAAGGAGACGCAACGAGAATCGGAGTGAATTGCATACCCTCCGACTTGGTCGGTTCATTTCCTACAATGTCGGCTACGAATCGCATGTTGAAATACCATTCGTCTTTGATCGCGAACGGTTTCACGCCATTCGTAATCGGATGCTTCGGGAATTGCACGAAGTTGGGTTCCCACATCGGATTGCAAGAGAACATGTTTTCATAGTGCCCACCAATCCAACGCTTAAACTCCTTGCCCGCCTGGTTAGGAACGATCTCGACGGCATAGTGCATGCAACCGATGCCGACACCCTTTTCGGTCAGTTTCTGAATGAACTTCAACCGCCGACCCTCTTCTAGAACCGCTTCGTGATTCCCACCTCCGTCCATGTAGAAGATGACTGCAGCCGCGTTCTCGAAAATCGATTCGTCCTTGGGCCAACCGTTCAACACAAACTCGACCTTGACATCGCTGCGCCCTTGCATGCAACCGCTGAGCAACTGAACACCTGCATTGAACTCGTGCATACCAATAGGGTGCGAAGGCTTACCTGCGATAAGTACAATTCGTTTTGGAGCGTTTGTGGCAGCAGCGAGAACCAACGCACGTGCTTGTTTGTCCAACTCAGCAGCTTTTGCCTGAGCTTCTTCGATCGGAAGACCGGCAGCAATGCCAGGACGCACGTGGCGGGTCGCTGTTAACCAAGCCAGCTTCAGGACTTGTTGCTTTTGTGCCACCAACTTGAGAATCGATTCGGCTTGCGATGAATTCGGTAGACGGCTCCCGTTCAGTTTCAATCCCCAAGCAGCCGCGAGCGGTTCGGCGACAATCAACTGCCCGGCGGCGTTCGGATGCACACCGTCGTTTGCGAACGTAAAATTGGGATCGGATTTGCGTTCGCGTTGTACGGCATCCTTCATGGCAGCATGCACGTCGAGTACTTCCCAACCGTCCGCCCGTTTGCTCAACAGCCACTTTGCGTACGCTTCGAGAACATCGTCGTAGCCTTCGTAAGGTTGGAGATACTCGTCTTTTCCGGCTGGCAAGAGTCGCGCACGAATGGGTAACGCATCAAAGTAGGCGGGCGTCAAATGGATGATCTTGGCACCCCGTGCGACGACTGCATCATGCAACCGCTGCATGCCTGACTTAAACTTGTCAAAACGATCATCACTCTGGGGGTAGTAGATGCCATCGTTCATTCCGTAGCAGGCAACCACGAGATCGGGTTTGGTTTGTTCCAGCACGCGTTGCAGGCGTTCATGGAGATCGGGCCTCGGAAACTGTCCGCCCGCATGCCCAGGTTCGGAGAGCCCTGAGACGGTTTCACTTGGCAAGCCCAAGTTCAGGAACTCAATATGGCGATCTGGATGGTTGGCGATCGCGGCCGCTTCAATCGCCGCGATATAGCCGCCAGCGTGAGTGATGCTATCTCCAAGGAAAACGATCCGCTGGACGGCAGGCAACTGTCCTTCGGCTCTCAGTTGGCTGTGATGGAAGATGCTGATGGCAGCAAGCAAACCTAGGAATAAAATACTTTTCGCTCGGGACATGGTATCAAGCTCGTTTGGAGGGGGAGAGTTTCGGCCAATCAATTCATGAGAGCAATTCGCTTTGGGCTGGACGCTAGCGCAAGGACACATTGTACGCCCTTCATTCCTGAGAGCCTGCCGCCCAAATGACAGGTAGATTTCAAACTACCTCTCGCCTAAATGGGTAGCCTAGATTGTAACCTGAAAAAACCGTGATGTGTTGCGGCACCTCTTTGTAAGGCGATATGGTTATGCAATGTCCGAGTTGTCCGCTGGGGTTACTTGGGGGAGCGTTGGCTCCACTCTGAAGTCGACCGGTTGAATGGAAGCGAATGGAAGATCTCGCTTGAACGACTCCAGTTGAAGTGCGGTTCTGCCTCAACGCTTAAAGAGTTTCGGCGGCTGATTGGCCAAATCGTCGATGAGGACAAATTACACCAACACATCCCCGACTATTCCATTGAAATGGATGACGGCGAAAAGATAGTCTTCCGAAGCCCTGGCACGGCAGGAATCGTTCCAGCCAAGTTCGATGACGCCAGGATTGGCTATTTGAATGCGATGACCTTTGAAGCAGCCAAGGAAGCCTGCCCCGGATGGGACAATTACTATCTTGAGCGCGAGCGGCTTGAATGGATGACCGAACATCCCCGAAATCGCGACGCAGCGTTCATCGGCCTCTTCCGCAAATGGTTCGAGCGACGGGGGACGCTGCGATAGGAATCACCGCACGATGATTTTGCTAAATTCGGTACCCTATCCTGCACAGGAGTGTCAAATCGGTGCGAGTAGCCAAAACTGACACAGGACGGTTCGTCCTGTGTTAGTACCGCGGCTTCAGCGGGGTTGTCGAATGCCGCGCAGCAGGCTGGTATTGCCCCTCATGACCTTGTGTCATGAGAAGCAAAGTTTGGTCGGCTAAACACTCTCGCCGTCAGGCGGTTGGAGCCCCCTGCGACCTTGTGTCGTGGTTCGCACAAGTTTCTGACGCCGCGAACGAGGGAACTTGCTCACCCATGCGGCAAGCGCATGGGGGCCGGGACCGCTGCGCGGTTTGGCTGGTTTTAGCTGGCCAAACTTGCCGACCAACGACGCCAGGTCGTTGGGGCAGGGACGCTCGCTGCGCTTGCGTTGAATGAAGACTAGCAAAGTTGGAGTCATGTCAGCCCCGACGGAGGAAGCCTAGAAAGGGCACCGGCGCAACTATCTTAGGAGGGCGTGTCATGGTTTGCCAGAAAATGACGGTTCGTCCTGAGACTCGTAGGGAAGACTCGTAGGGACACAGCTTTTTTTCGGGGGGGTAGTTGCATCTTGGATTTGGAATTTCTATGGTGAATGCAAATCCCATTGCTTCTATCGGCTTTTTCAACGGAGTGAACCATGGCGAGATTATCTCGAGCGGAAATTTTTGATCCTTCCGAGATCGTGGCAGTGCATACGATTGAGTGGACCGTCAGGCGTTGTTACCTTTTGGGAGACGACCATCTAACCCAAAAGAACTTCGATCACCGGAAAAAATGGTTCGAAGATAAACGGTAAGCAACTCGCTTCGAATTTTGGGTTCGATTTATTTGCCTTTTCTTGTCTAGCGAATCACTTCCATCTGGTCCTCCGATCGCCTGACGTCGTTGCTACTAGGGATGATACTGAGGTCGCCCGGCGTTGGTGGACCCTTTGCCCGAAACGCAAAGTCAAACAAGAGGGAATTTCATGGGGACACACCACTTCGACATTTTCCGAAATGTACGACCTTGCAATTGAGGTGGCTCGCTCGGTAAAAGCCTTTAACGGATGTGCAACGCAATGAATAACGCAATGGAGGTCACCTCTCCCGACGCAGTTGGGGGAGGTCGAATGGAGCCATCAGCGACATTCGGGAGGGGGCATAAGCACAGCCGCAGTCTCCTCGGTCCGAAACCCAGGTCGCACCCCCTCCCGGAGCTTGCTACGCTCGCTCCGACCTCCCCCAGCTTTGCTGGGAGAGGTGACGTTAGCGGCCTTTTTTGGAATTCGGTGAGCGGCGAGAGCGCATTCCGGAACGCACTTCGATGTGCGGTCCATAGGTTGGTTTCAATCCCATCGATTTGGCGATCGCAATCGCAACAGCTTCCACATCTTCGATCACTTCTTCATTGGAGAATCGAAGAACTCGCCATCCCTGTTCTTCAAGATACTGCTGCCGATGAGTATCATTCTCGTACGTATGGTCGTGATATCCGCCATCGATTTCGACGATCATCGCCATCTCGCAGCATGCAAAGTCAGCGACGAATGGGTGAACAGGGTGTTGTCGACGAAACTTTTTGTTGCAAAGTCGGTTTCCTCGCAGAACACTCCAAACCAAGGACTCCGCTTTTGTTTGGCGATGTCGTAACTCGCGAGCTTTACGAATTAATTCCGTTGCCATCGATTGAGGCTCCTTGTGATCATCCGAGTTGGGGAACCAAGAAAAAGGATTTCCAACAAGAACATTTTCAACGATCCGATTCTCTGGATCAACAAGTTCTCGCAACTTAGTCACCTCTCCCAACGCAGTTGGGGGAGGTCGAATGGAGCCATCAGCGACATTCGGGAGGGGGCTTGAGCGAAGGTCGTCCTGATGCGACATCGAAGCCGCACCCCCTCCCGGACGTGGCTAACGCCCGTCCTACCTCCCCCAGCTTCGCTAAGAGAGTTAGGAACGGCAAATCGGTCGACAAGCATAGATGGATGCCTCAAGCCTACCAAGTCTAGCTACGCTTTTTAAGGTGGATACAATTCCCATTGCGTCTTTCGGCTTTTTCGACGGAGTGAACCATACCGCGCTGCTCATCGATCAAGACGTATCCAAACCAATCACAACCGGTCCCAGCAACTCCGGTACGTTTCCACAAGCGATCTCGGCTGCATTATGCAGTGAAGTGCGGATATTCTTCGGAACTTCCAAGTCCGCATTCAAGTACGCAGCAAAGTACTGGTACGGGAACTGTTTTCCACGGCGAATCTCCGACTCTTCTGCGATCCGGTCAGCCAGGTAGTCGAACCTATTGTAGAACGATTGTCCCAATCGTTTATCTAAAGTGAAGTTTGTACCTGCTTCAGAAACAGTTGGGGACAACTGTTCTACACTGTGAGTGCATGATGGTGAGTGCATGATGGGGACACGACATTTTGGGGTGCGTTGAAAACCACCCCCCAAAATAAGTGGTGTCCCCAAAGGTCGATCCAACGTAACGGAGCGAGAAGAGGTTGTATTCGAGAGATTCTACCAATAAGCCTCGGTTAGCCTATAATAAAGCGTGTTCCCAAATTTCCTGTGCGGAAAAACCATGTTTGAGAGCGCGGGCTGTTGGCGAAGAAGTTTGCTGTCCTAACTTGGAGAATCAAGAGATGTCAACAATTCCAGTTGAATTACCAGATCATTTGCAGACGTATGTTGACGAAAGTGCAGAGCAAGCCGGGTTTGCAAGTGCAAGCGAGTACATCGTGGCACTGGTCGCCGCAGCGAGCGAGAAGCAGGGAGAGATTGAGCAGGCACTGATGGCGGGAATCAAAAGCGGTTCAGCGGAACCGTGGACGGACGAGGAATGGCAGGCGATCCGAAGTCGTGTAGTCTCGAAAGCGCAGGGTAAGTGAGCAATTTGAAGCCGATTATTCGGCGTTCCAAGGCTTCCGAAGATGTCGATGAGCACGCAATGTATTTAGCCGAGGGGAGCATCGACGCAGCATTTAGATTTCTTGAACGCGCCGAGCAGACGATAAAAGGGTTGTCTTTGTTTCCAGCAAGCGGCGCGCCGTTTCCGAGTCGTCATCCAGAACTAACCGGGGTGCGAACCAAATTGGTAAAGGACTTTCCAAATCATGTTGTGTTCTATGTCGAGCGGGACGATGCAATCGAGATCATTCGAGTTCTACGCGGTGGTCAAGATATGAGCATCGAAGTAGAGAAAATCTAGCATCATGGCATCGAACAAACTCGCTCCAGTTTGACACGCCGGTGCGCCGAATGGACAACCGTTCGTGCATGAGGCAAGAACACCGACCGTAGAAATCCAACCGCGCACAGTCAAATAGATACAACTGCGATCTGGTCAGCGCGCACAGGTGGGCGTGTCCTGTGCATATTCATTGTCCTCTTCACTCGCACCGGTCGGTCGCCCAAACAAGTGCAGCTGCTACAGATTGCGAGTTGAGCCTGAAAACAGTTATGCCACGTATCCATTCTGCTTGAGCCATGGCTCAGTCGCTTCTTCCAAGATACTCTGCAAGGAATTTGGTGTCACGTTCTTGGGTTGACGGTCCAGTGACGCCTTTTTAAGAGCGGCTGCGAAATCGGCACGAATCGCGTAACCACTCCACTTTGTGTTCAGTCTTATTGCGTGGGGAGAGTCTTTTGAGGGAGTTTCTTTAACCAATCGAAGATGTCCGTCAGAGAGACTTGAACAATGGCCAAGTGCTCGACGTTTTCATAGATGCGTTGCTCCACTTCCGCATTTGCCTTCTTGACAGACTCCGCAAAAGCGACCGCACCCCGTCTTCCAAAATCGACATCGCCCGCCGCCGCGAAGACAGCTAGATCCGACCATGCCGGCGGTTTGGAGACTGCTCGACCACCACCCAGAATCGTACAGGAACGCGCAATGCCGGGGCATTGTTCCACTTGCCCAATCGCTTGGGCTGCCCCCATCGAATGCCCGATCAAGTCGATTTGAGTCCGATCGATCGGAAGCGACTTCTCAACGAGATCGAGCAGGGCCTGGAATGATAACAAGCCTGAAAGAACAGGCTGCCTCGGAGCGATTAAAAGATATCCAGACTCTTTTGCAAGTTGGGCGATACGACCCGCACCGTAGGCGTCAAAAAACATGTTCTCGCTACCGCCTGCGCCATGATATGCGATGAGAACTTTGTATGGCTTTTTCGGATCGACATCGTAAGGGACTTGGATGCGTGCGACCCCCGACCTTCCGACCAGAGAATAGTCCAACCAGTACTGACCCGCTTGAGAAATAGCGATAGCTGGTTCGTTCTTTTCGGCTTGATCCAGCCATTGCTCAGACCGCTGAAGCATTGTGTCGGCAGGATAGTCGGTCTCGAGGATCCGATCGCGCGATAGGTCGCGGAGAACTCCCAAATTCAACTTGATCGATTGGGATAGGGTTGGATTCACTGACTTTGGCAAGGCTTTGAGCCTGTCTGTTGCCTTAGCCAATCGCTCGTCGCGATGATTGCTGAAGGAAACCATTTGCCAAGGTAGTCGCAGATTGCGTTCACCGACCAGAAGTGTTGTATGCACGAGGAAGTCTCCCTCGAGCGCATCGGCGTGTTGCGTTGACCAAGGAAGAACGTCGACCGTTTCTTCGCGTTGAACAGAAGGTTTTTCGGAAGGAGCCTTTTGTCGTTGATACTCTGTCAACATTCGAAGAGGGAGTTTCGTTTCGATCTCGGACTCATACGCTTGCTTCAACGACCACTCGATCTGCGATTGGGCGGAATCGAGCCAACGCTTGTTTGGCGCGAGTCGCAAGGAAATGACCGAGTTCGCGGCGAGGCCGAGCTCGTCGGATAGGATCGAAACATGTGCGGCATCGATCTGCTTTTCCGCTTCGAGCAAATCCAATTGAAAAAAAGATTGCACTGCGGATTGCAAAGGAACAACGACCTTTTTTCGGCGCGTCGTATCTTGGTAGCCGCTTTCAAAGGCGGATTCAAAAGCGATCACTTGCTTTCCCAAACGATACCGAACTTCTTGCGCGGTGGTAGATGGAGTTGGGTAAACAAAGCAACACAATAGCGTTGCGAGCAGAGTGACTCGTTGGACTCTCCCAATGGGCAAGAAAAAGGATTTCATTCCACGCAAAAAAGGGTTGGACAACATCGATGAATCCATTAGGTAAAACGCATGGTAACAGGTAGGGACAGGGATCTACCCCTCACCCCCCGACCCAGAAGCGGGGCGAGGAGGAGAAAACGCTTGCGTTTCACTCGTTTGTTAGTTTCCCTTTGAAGTCGCCCGCGCTCACGATTACCAGTTTCTTTTGAGCGAGCAATTTCTGGATGGCTGCGTCGACCTTGACTTTCGTCAATTGTTCCATGTTGCGTTGACGACGCGCAATAAAGGATTCGTCACGGTTCGCCTCTTGATACTGGTGTAGCGTCTCCATCAACTGGACATCGTTGCTCAAGATGTCCTCAAGTTGCTTGAGATAACTAATCCTTGCCGAGTCGATTTCAGCGTCGGTAACCCCGCTCTTGATGAACTCGTCGAGTACTTCATCGACCGTCTTTATCAATTTATCGCGATTCACCGGATTGGTGATCGCATACATCATGAATACCCCAGCGCGATCGAGAGCCCTTGCATTGAATTGGCTGCCAACGCCATACGACAAACCTTCTTGCTCTCGAACACGTTCGCCGAGTCGACTAGACAGGGAGCCGCCTCCTAAGATATCGTTGGCGATGTAGAGGGCTTCCCAATCTGGGTCGTCGGAACGAACGTCTAAGTTGGCTGCAGCTAACATGACGGCGTTCTCTTTGTCGGGCGTTTCGATCGAGATCTTATCGGGCTGGATGGCGACGAACGGCTTTGCGATTCGAGCGTAAGTCTCCTTCGACTTCCAATCTGCGACGGCGATGTTGAGCTTTTCGAGGGCGACATCTTGGTCAAAGGCGCCAACCACCGTAACTTCGCCATGCTCACCCGACAGGAAGCGTGCGAATAGATCACGAACATCGCTGGGCTTGGCGGCATCTAGCCTTGCGAGTCGCTGTTCCAGGGTAGGGACGTAGTGGATGCTGGTCTCAGGCACGGGCGAAAGTTTGCGGGTTAACTCCAATTGAGCTAAGAAGTTTGGGTCTGTACGATCCGATTCCATTTGCGAGCGCTTTTCGGATTTGAGCAAGGCAAACTCTTCTTCTGGAAACGTTGGGTGCTTTAACACTTCGGCCAACAAATCCAACGATTCGATGAACGCCTTTTTGCGTCCTGTGAGTTGAAAAGTGATGGCACCGGGTTCACTACTCAGTGTTAGTTCCGCTTGTATTTCGTCGAGTTTGTCTTGAAGCTCAGCTTCGTTGTAGGCCTGGGTCCCATGCAACCAAGATTCACCCAAAAACCGAATCGCTTGCAACTGCTGGGGTGTATTGAGAGTTGTTTCGCGACCGTAACGCAACGTCAGTTTCAAGAAGAATCGGTCGCCTCGAACTTGCTTAGGAAGAAGTGCATAGGTAACGCCCGATTTCAGTTTTCCTCGAAGAGTCCTTGCGGCGATATTTTCAGGTGTCGGATCAAACGCTTCTCCTTTGGACAAGGACTCACGACCGCGGTAACCGGAAACAAGTGCGTCCAAGCCGGGCCGAGAAGCGATGACGGACCGATCCGGTTGGGCGGTTGGGACGAAGATACCAGTGGTTCGATTGCTCTCCTTCAAATAGCGAGCGGCAACGCGTTGAACGTCAGCGGCGGTGACTTGTTCGATGCGGTCTCGGTCGATGTAGAAAAGTCGCCAATCGCCGAACGCGGCCCAATCGCTTAACTCATAAGCAAGCCTGGACGTATTGGTTTGGGCTTTTTCCTTTTCATTCTGTAGTTTCTTGATCGCTCGGGCGACTTCCTCATCAGTCACTCCCTCTTGGACGATGTTTGCAAGTGTTTGGTTGAGCGACTCGCGAACCGTTTCCACCGTAACACCTTGCTCAACTTTGACGAGACACCCAAATAGTCCAGGATCGAATCCGGGCTGATGCGTTGCCAGAACCATCGATGCTTGATGCGTTTTGACCAAGTCTTGATAGAGTCTGCCGCTTGGTTCATCACCTAAAATGTATTGCAACACATGCAGCGGTGCCGAATCCACGTCTGCCGCGGCAGGAACATGGAATCCAACCCCGATCATCGGGACATCGCCGACTCGATTGAGGTATACGATGCGTTCACCATCTTGGGTGGGCTCGGCGGTGTAAGTCGATTCGAGTGGAATGTCTGGCTTGCCAAGCGAACCGAAATGCGATGCCGCCGAAGCCAAGGCCATTTCAGGGTCGAATCGACCGGCCACCAAGAGCACCACATTGTCGGGTCGATAGTACTTCTTGTAGAAAGCTCTCAAGCGATTGACGGGGACCCGTTCGATGTCGGCACGATTTCCGATCACGCTCTTACCATAGTTGTGCCATTCGTAGGCGTTGGCCATGATCCGTTGCATGAGAATCGATTGTGGCGAGTCTTCGCCAGATTCAAATTCATTTCGCACCACGGTCATCTCGGAAAAAAGATCTTCGCCTCGGATAAAACAGTTCACCAATCGGTCTGCTTCGATGGAGATTGCCCAGTCGAGGTTTTCTGCTGAAGCGGGCAGAGTTTCATAGTAATTGGTACGGTCGTAGTCCGTGGTCCCATTCATGTCGATGACGCCGCGTTCCTTGAGTTCTTTGTCGAGGTCGGCGTGCAGAGGTGTCCCTTTGAAAAGCATGTGCTCCAATAAGTGGGCCATACCCGATTCACCATAGCCCTCATGCCTGGAACCGACCAGCACGGTCATATTCACCGTGATGCTACTGGCGGAATCATCAGGGATTAGAACCACTCGAAGGCCGTTGGTTAGCACATATTCGGATACACCCTCAACCTCTGCCGTCTTTCGCCAGGCTGGCTCTTGAGAATCGGCGAAGTTGGGAAACAAGCACCAGCCAAGGCAGAACGAGAGAAGCAGTTTGACGATTGGCATCTTAAAACGGATCCGTGTATGGGCTTGAGTTCGCGAAGAGCTTAGGTTTGACTTTTGTCGGCTGTTTTTATTTAGCAGCCATCATCTTTTGGACTTCCTGAAGCGAAGTCTCGCCGAGCGCACAGGCCAAGATTCCTTCTTCTTGAAAGCCGAGGTGGCCACGTTGCTTAGCGAACTGGCGGATAGCGTCGGGATTTCCGGACGACTTGAAGATCGTTTGGCGCATTGGGTCATCGATAATTAACAGTTCAAAGATCGCCATACGCCCATGATACCCTCGACCGTTGCATTTTTTGCAGATCTCAATTTCAATAGGATTCCCTTTCGCATCGACACGTTGTTCGGGTGGGGGCGGAATGGTGGGTTGAAAAAGTTTCTGAACTCGGCCGGCAGGGATACCTAGCTTTTGAAGCAATTGCGGAGTTGGTTGGAATGGTTGCTTACATTTATCGCAGAGTCGACGAAGAAGGCGTTGATTGAGTACGCCGCTCAGCAATTTAACAATATCTTTCGCTTCGGTCCGGTAGGTTGAAATCAGTTTGATGATGGCGTCGACTGAGTCGGTCGCAACCATCCGGGTGATAGCGTGTTTATCGTTTTTGGTGATTTGATCGATGGTTCGCTCTGCAATGTAGGAGCTGATCAAGGATGGCAATACCAATACGTCTGGTTGCTTGAGCAGCATCTTTTCAAACAAGGTATCCGGACCATCACCGACACCTGGCTCATAAAGATTTTGAGTGACGTTGATGATCTCAGCTTCGGCTTCGGCTTTGTTTTCAAGTGACACGAAGTCGCGGACGTACTTGTCCGTATTCTCAAGGCCGACTCGCCAGGTGGTCGGCAAGCCTTGACCGGCTGGAGCGCTTATCAGCACAATTCCCTTGTGGCCGTTCATCAATGCTTTGAATGTGACTTGCATGGCCTCGCGCATGCCGAGATCATTGAGGGTTTTGAGCGTCGGCTTTTTGGTGTCAATCTGAAAGAGCACGCGTTCACCCGTTTGAACGCCGGCGCTCATGAAGGAGATGACCCAGTCGGTATCCTTGAAATTGGTCGCAAATTTCGCCTCCTGTTTGACTTTTCGTTCAGCAGGGTTGAGGCCCAGGACTTTCTTGAAGACGACGAGGGCGGCATCGCCTGTTGGTCGATCCATGGGTGGCAGTGTTTCCCAATTCCCGTCGATCCGATAACGCACAACGGCCCCTTGAGCGGAATAATCCATGAGGATGCGATCTGCTCGACTCGTAACCGCATTTGCAAGTAATACGATCGCGATAGGATAGCCGGGGAGTTGACGCGCGGCGATTGACAATCCTTGGAGTTCGTCTTTGGGGATCCCCAAGGTTTTGATTTCAAGCGCCGGAATTTCGACTCCCTCCGCATTGAGCGTTGGACCGTCGGCGGTTGGCTTTGGCTTTGGCTTCTTTTTTCCAAATATCATATTGATCGATCAGTTGTCTCGTTGAAAAAAACGCTTAGGGGGAACGAAGGTAAACTAGAGTGTGAAGGAACGCTCTGGGGAGCTAGATGATGCCTGGCGCACTCACGTTGATGCCCTTGAGCAGCATCTTGAGTGCATCCGGGTTCGGAGCTACTTCGAAGGCGGTTGGGCGATCGATCAATCCGTCGTCAATCAGTTGTTTGAGGCTCATTGTGAAGTCTTGCATGCCGTCTTGGACACCGATTCGAATAGCATCCGAGAGCTTTTGATCTTTGCTTTCGAGAATGAGTTTTCGTACGATGGGAGTAAACAGCATGATTTCGCAAGTTGGCACACGGCTTACTCCTTGCTTGATCGATGGCAACAGTTTCTGGGCTACGATCCCCTTCATGTTGAAAGCCATGGCATTTCGAATCGCATTATGCATTTCTTCGGGGAACAAATCGAGGATACGACCGACGGTGGACGGAGCTGTCGATGCGTGGATCGTACCAAAAACCAAGTGCCCCGTTTCGGCTGCGTGAATAGCAGTCATAAACGTTTCTTGATCTCGCATTTCACCAACAAGGATGATGTCTGGGTCTTCCCGCACGGCGTGCTTCATCGCTATTTCAAAGTTCTTGACGTCCGTCCCAACTTCGCGTTGATTGATGAGGCATTTTTTTTCGGTGTAGACGAACTCGATTGGGTCCTCGAGCGTCAGAATGTGTTTGCTGTACTCCGCATTGATCCAATTGAGCATCGATGCGATCGTCGTGCTTTTTCCGGAACCCGTAACGCCAGCCAGCAACACCATCCCTTGATCGTACTTGCATAGTTCTTCAAGGACTGGCGGTAGAAACAGACCTTTAAAGTTCGGAATGAAGTTATTGATTCGCCGAGCAACGAGCCCAGGTTTGCCAAGCTGTTTGAGCATATTGACTCGAAATCGCCAATTCTCTCCGTCGACGTTGATGGTGTACGAAAAGTCGGCACCACCCTCTTCTTCAAAGATACGACGGTTCCGATCGTCGAGCATTGGGATGAGGAGTCGCACCATTTCTTCGATATCTATCGGCGGACGATTGAGAGGCTTGAGATCGCCTTTGACGCGAACAATTGGGGCTGTACCAACTTTCAGGTGCAGGTCGCTCCCCTCCAGTTTTACACAGGCCTTGAAAAGCTTATCGACCTCAAGTTCGCGTTTCACCTGCAACAGCGATGCAGCTAATTCGTCCGATGTTGCGGGCGGGATATTGGAGGTTGGGGCTGGTCGGACTTTAGTGGCTGACATGGATCACTCTCGAACAAGAATAGAACAGGAAAACACACTGCACCATCCATGGTGACTCAACGAACAGGAATTGGAATCACAACCTAACTGGAATTCCATTCTCTGCCATCATACGCTTGGTTTGCAGGATGGAATATTCACCGAAATGGAAAATACTGGCAGCCAGCACGGCATCCGCCTTGCCGACCAGGATCGCATCGACCAGATGCTCGGGTTTTCCAGCTCCGCCACTGGCAACCACCGGAATTGGGACTGCATTGCTGACGGCTAAGGTAATCGGAAGGTCATAGCCATCTTTGGTACCGTCTCGATCCATGCTGGTTACTACGATTTCGCCTGCCCCCAACTCGGTCACTTTCTCGGCCCAGGCAACTGCTTCCAAGCCCGTTGGGGTCCGGCCTCCGTTGATGTAAACCTCCCAAAACTCTTTTCCGTCGCGTAGAACTCGCCGTGGATCGATGTTGACCACAATGCATTGAGATCCAAACCGGTCCGCCGCTTGCCTTACAAAATCAGGGTCTTTGCATGCGGTAGAATTAATTGAAACCTTGTCACATCCTGCTTGGAGCAGCGTGCGAATATCTTCGATTGTCCGAATTCCACCGCCGACCGTCAGCGGCATAAAGACTTGCTCGGCTGTGCGTCGCACCACGTCGAGCATGATGCCGCGGTCTTCGTGGCTGGCGGTGATGTCAAGAAAAACGAGTTCATCCGCACCTTCGACTTCATAGCGCTGCGCGATTTGGACTGGATCGCCGGCATCTCGGAGGTTGATGAAGTTCGTGCCTTTCACCACGCGGCCTTGATACACATCTAAGCAGGGAATGACTCGTTTTGCCAACATACTCGGACAAACCCTCGTTATACGGTTGCGATATGGTGATCCAAAGCTTGTTGAAATTCGTCAAACAAATAACTGCTGTCGTGTGGCCCAGCGGATGCTTCCGGGTGGTACTGTACGCTAAAGGCCTCAACCATCTTGTGTCGAATGCCGGCGATCGTATTGTCGTTCAAATTTCGATGTGTGATCTCAAAGCAGTCGGGCAAGGATGCTTCCTCGACCGCGAAACCATGGTTTTGCGACGTTATCTCGACTCTACCCGTTTTGCAATTAAGAACCGGTTGGTTGGCACCGCGGTGACCGAACTTCATCTTGAAAGTCTTCGCACCGCCGGCCAACGAGAGCAACTGGTGGCCCAAGCAGATGCCAAAAACGGGGAGTTTTCCGAGAAGGTTTTGGATGGTTGTGATGGCGTAGGCCAAGGGCTCAGGGTCGCCGGGCCCGTTGCTCAAAAAGACACCGTCGGGTTTTTGAGCAAGAACATCGCTGGCAGTAGCGGTCCCAGGAAGAATGGTGACGCGATTCCCGCGATGGGCGAGATGCCTTGGGATATTCCACTTCATGCCGTAATCGAGGCAAACCACGTGCGGTTGCGTTTGATTTGCCATCGGCTCAGCGTTGATGGCCGATTTGTCCAATGTTGACAAACCCAACGTCGAAAAGTCGTGCAGTTTGGAGTCCCATCGGCTTGATCCGGTGGGAATTACCTCGCTGACAAGATCTCTCCCGACGAGGCCAAGGCTGGTTCGGGCTTTGTGTACGAGTGAGTCACGATTGAAATCGGAAGTTGACAGAACTCCCTTCAGGGCACCTTGGCTGCGAATTTTTCGGACGAGTGCGCGCGTATCTATGCCAGAAATTGCGACAATACCGTGCTTTTCCAAATAGTCGGGGAGGGACTGGCTGGCGCGAAAGTTGCTGTGAAGTCGACTGCATTCGCGAACCACGAAACCTGCGATCCGCGGGTGGCTCGACTCAAGATCTTCCTGGTTAATCCCAACGTTTCCGATCATCGGATAGGTCATCGTGACGATTTGCCCGCGATAACTTGGGTCGGTCAAGATTTCCTGATAGCCGGTCATAGACGTGTTGAAAACGACTTCTCCATCCATTTCGCCCACGGCACCAATAGAAGTTCCTTCGAAAACGGTGCCATCCTCAAGTGCCAAAACGCCTGGATTTCCTGGACGAAACAATTCAATCAACCTCAATCGATACGGAAAGAAATGAGGCCGAGGACGATTTTCGAGATGAGTACTCTCGACCCGTCAAAAATGATACTCGAAGACAGACTGCCCTACCAGTCACACGATTTTGGATAGACTTGTGATTTTCTGCTGCTCCCTCTCTTCATTTCCATTTTTTTGCTTATCCTGGTGAGTTACGCTTGGTTTGAACGAACCTAGGCGAGGCAGGTCTCGTACCAGCCGGAACACCAATACGCACAAAATGAATGTTTGAGACACGCGTAAACGCACTCTCCAAGATACCTTTTCACCTGTTTTCAGTTTGAGCCGACCACCTATGGCATTCCAATTTTTGACCCCATTTCTGGCAGCCAACGATTTCTGGATGACGAAATGGCTTACGCCGATTTGGTTTCTAGGAGTCGGTGTCGTCTTCGGATTTGCCATTCTTATTCTTTTCCTAGGTCTCTCTTATGGGTTGTCGAAGGTAACGGCATTAGAAAAGTCCCGAAGAGACGGATCCGCGCATCTGGTGTGCTTGCTTGTCACGCTAGGATTGGGAAGTGGCTTGGCGATGTGGACTAGGTTCGGCTTTCTGTCGAAAGCGTTTATCGGCGACAATGGCTCTTTCGAGACAGAGGAGTGGGCCATGATTTCGCTGGCGTCCACGCTCATGATCGCAATCGTGGTTTGGGCCTTGGTTTATTGTTCTTCGACACGATTTTTAGGTGAGTTGCGATCTCTTCTCTTTGAGGGTGTCGGACTCTACATGCTTTCGGTACTTTCAACGATTGCCGCGATTGGCCTTGCAGCCTCATTCCTGGTCGACGCCCCGATGGCAGCCATTCAAGGTATCCCGGACCTTTTCAGGCTTTCGGACGTAATAACCAATATTGAACTCAAAGGGGCACCCGCCGATAGTGCGGCAGAATTCGTCAAGCTATCCATCCGCTATAATCCCGATTCACTCGCTTTCGTTCAAATCGATTCAGACAGACGCGTCTTGTTGACGGATGCACCGAGCCTTGGAGAGGCACAGCTCCGAGCCATGACGATTGAGGCGAAGACGCCAATAATCTGGACGAGCAAGATGGGTGCAAAGGACAGCCCACTGCCCATGGTTGGGGGCGCGGAGCTCTATGCACAAAATCAAGAGATAGATAATGCGACACTCAAGTTTCGTTTGGTTTCCGCACCACCTGTTCGCGAATCCATTACTTTGGTCTTGGTGGCTCTCTTTGTCGCGGTCTTTGGATTGCTATTCATGTTGATGCAAGCCGTTTCGCCTAAAGCTGCAGCCATAGCCCTATCTGCGGCCAAAAGCGAACTATCGCAACCGCTTCCGGTCATGCTCATGGTAATCGTTTCGCTCGCGATTCTCTTGTTTGTTTTCTTGCCATTTCACACATTCGGAGAAGACATCAAGTTGCTTAAGGACTGTGGAGTGACCCTCATCCTAATCGCGGCAATTCTCCAGGCTGTTTGGTCTGCCAGCACTTCTGTCAATGATGAGATCGAAGGGCGAACAGCATTGACGCTTCTCAGCAAACCGATTCACCGACGTTCGTTTATTATCGGCAAAATCATGGGTGTGATTTGCATCGTGATGCTGATGTTCTTGGTGCTCGGAACCGTTGAACTCTTGGCGGTCGCATACAAGCCCATCGTCGAATCACGCGAATCGTCGTTGGACCCACCGACTTGGCAGCAATGTCACACAGAAATGTTCCAGACCATTCCGGGTTTAGCTTTGGCTTTCTTCGAGGCCATTGTGTTCGGCGCTTTTGCGGTTGCGTTGGGTACTCGATTCTCATTGTTACCGAACTTCACCATTTGCTTCTCGATCTACCTGCTCGGCCACTTGACTCCGACTATTGTTGAATCGGCGGCAGGCGGTTTGCCATTGGTTGAATTCTTTTCGCAGTTGATATCGGCCGTGGTTCCCAACCTAAGTCACTTTTCTATGGAGGCCGCGATTGATGCAGAGGTCGGCATTCCATGGTCTGTGATTGCAAGTGTTTTGATCTATACGACCATCTATGGCATGGCCGCCACTCTCATCGGGCTGTTGCTTTTCGAAGATCGGGACTTAGCGTAACGCGATCGTGATCCAATTGGTCCATTGTTTTCCCATTCAAGAGCGACATCTTCAATGGATCCAAACCGCAGTTCCGCACGCGAAGTTACTTGAGGCAACTCAAGATACGATTCCGCAACGGATCATGGATGCGGATGTTTTCGTCGGGCACGCCAAAGTTCCGGTGCCTTGGGACAGCGTTGTGCAGCAAGGGCGATTGAAATTTATCCAATCGTCTGCTGCAGGTTTGGACCATTGCCTAGCACCGTCGGTGATCGACTCGGAAATCGTTGTGTGCAGCGCGTCTGGATTGTTCGCCAATCAAGTAGCCGAGCAAACCCTGGCATTGCTCCTAGGTTTGCTTCGCGGCATCCCGATCTTTTATCGGCAGTGGCAAAAGAAAGAGTTTGTGCGGAGGCCGACCGATGATCTGCATGGCAAACGCGTGGGCATTGTTGGCATGGGAGGCAACGGACGTCGGCTTGTGAATGTGTTGCAACCGTTCAACGTGACCATTCGAGCCACCGATTACTTTCCGGAACACAAACCGGATTCGGTCGAACAGTTAATGCCTCACACGCAGTTGATGCAACTTGCGGCATGGTCTGAGATTCTCATCTTAACTTTGCCGCTGAATCAAATGACGCGAGGGGTTGTGGATTCGAGCGTCCTGATGGGTATGCCGAAAGGTTCGTATCTGATCAATGTTGCGCGCGGATCGTGTGTCAACGAAGCGGATCTATGCAGTGCAATCGCTAGCGGACATCTTGCTGGCGCGGGTCTTGACGTGACCGATATCGAGCCATTACCCGAAAACAGTCCTCTGTGGGACTTCTCAAATGTCTTGATTACGCCCCATGTAGGCGCACAAGCCGCCCGCCGCACGGACGATACAACCAAGTTGATTTGCGAAAATCTCAAAAGGTATTTTGCTGGTGAGCCGCTCTACAACATCGTGGACAAACGACTGGGTTTTCCGCATCCATCGGTATTGTACAGTCCTGAACAAAGCAGCAAATGGTATTGAACTTACCGATATTGCAGGATCCGGCGTTGTTCGAGCTTTTGGCGGCCTCCTTGGCGATTGCACTGAATCCGCCGGCCGTCGTCGCGGTTATCCTCATGCTTTCTTCGTCTCACGCGGAGCGCAAAGCGCTGTCGTTCCTTGCCGGTTGGATGATGGGCCTCTTTCTCGTCGGCGCAATAGCGCTCTTCGCGGGAGAGCTATCCGGCAACTGGGGTCCGCCTGAGCGTCTCACCCTCATCATCCAACTCGTTCTCGGCGTGGTTCTCATCGCCTTTGCGGTCAAAAAGTGGCGCGATCATCGGGCAGCCGCTCCTAGCGAGGAGATGCCAAGTTGGATGCGCCCGATCGTGGGTTTTTCGAGTGCGCAGGCGTTCGGAGTAGCGGCCGCTTTTGCCGCCTTCAATCCGAAGACGCTCGCGATCAACGTTGCCAGTGTGACATTGATTGTCGACGCCGGTTTGCCGACGGCGGGCGAGTGGGTGGCCCTCGTGCTGTTCGTGGTCGTGTCCAGCACCACAGTGGCGGCACCGATCCTCTACCACTTCGTCGCCCCGCGGAACTCACAAGCCGTTCTCGAGTCGTTGAAGAATTGGCTAATCGTCAACAACGCCACAGTGACCGCTGCAATGCTAGTCTTCCTCGGTGTTGTCCTGTTGTGGGCTGGTGGCAAGACGCTGATCGGGGGAACCTAATTGTGCCAGGTGTCACGGTTTCATTGGAAGTGACCTAGTACGATCCCCTGGGATAAACCCACTGGCAATTAATTCCTTCGGGACCTGCTCAATTCGGGTTTCGGCCGAAGATTACGAGGCACATATCATCTTCTTGATCGCAACCGGCACTGTGCTTAAGGACTTGTCCAACGATTTCTTCACCTGCTTTTTTGATGTCGCCTGCACTCGCGGCGACCTGTTGACGTACTCGTTCGATCGAGAAGGGTGCACCCATTGCGTTGGGTGCCTCGAAGATACCGTCGGTGTACAATGTCAACAACTCGCCTGGCAACAGTTCTTGCTCAAAGACTTCGTAAAGTTGGTCCGATTCGATGCCAAGTGCGAGACCACCAACGTCCAACCCGGGCTCCACGATATCCTTGGCAGCAGTCAACATGATAGGTGCCATATGTCCTGCAATGACGATGCTGGCTTTGTGGCTGACATAGTCCAATACGATTGCAGACATCGTAATGTACTTCTCGACCCCTAACGCTGTGATGCGATCATTGAGCGTAGCCAAAGCGATCCGAGGGTCATCGATGGTTGCAAATGCAAACCGAGTTTCAGCGGATAGCTTCGCCATGAGCATTGCGGCGGCCACACCATGCCCAACTACGTCTGCAATCACGATCACTAAGCGATTCTTGTCTAGTTCGATGTAGTCGAAATAGTCTCCTCCGATTTGCTGAGCTGGATTGTAGTATTGAAAGAACGAATAACCAGGAATATGCGTTGCTATGTTGGGCAAGAATGCCATTTGGACTTGTCTGGCCAGGTCCAAATCTTGTTTTACTAGACGCTTCTCGATCTCTTGCTCATGCAACTGTGCATTTTCGATTGCAATACCTGCTACAACAGCAATTCCTACGAGTATTTCCAAGTCCTTATTTTCGAACCCGCCCTTTTGCTGAACTGTATCGATCTGAATGGCACCGATAGGTTCTCCTGAACTGTCGAGCAACGGAGCAACGATCATCGATCGAATTCGGAAATCGGCAACGCTTTGGCTCAACTCAAATCGAGCGTCGCTAGCTGCATCGAGCGAAATGATCGCTTCCTTGGTTTGCATGACCTCGCGAAGCACGGTCTTCGAAACGCGAATGTTTTCTTTTTGATCGGGTCGTCGCGTTTTGTCGCAATGTACTTTGAGTTGCCCATCCGCATCCTTGAGAATGATGAAACCCCGATCGGCTTGGATAAAGATGGTAAACAGGGTATCGAGTACCTTCGGCAAGACGTCGTCCAGTGAGACAGCCTTGCCAAGGTTCTTCATGATTTCAAGAATGGCTGTAAGCCTAGCTTCGGGCGATGAGCTAAGCTGGACACCGTATTGACTGCCACGAACATCCAGCTTGGCAGTGACCGACCGGGATGAGCTGTCATCATCCTCAACGATCATGATTCCAAACCCTGAGCCTTCCGGAGAAGGGTTGGCGGTCAACGCGGACGACTGCGATTCCTCGTGAAAATTGAGTTCGATATCGCAAATTCGGATCGTGTCCCCCTCGAGCAATTTGGTGGGTTCACCGATTAACCTCCCGTTGACAAAGCTGCCGTTGCGACTCTTGAGATCTTCGAGAACAAAGTGGGTACCACTTTTTGAGATCCGAGCGTGTTGCCGGGAAACAGAACCGCTTTCGAGAACGATGTCACAATCCGGGTGTCGACCCAGTACATATTGACTGTTTTCCAAGGGATAACGTCGCCCCATCGCAGGGCCCGTGATTGCGTCGAGGTATGGCATAATGAGAAACACAAAATGAAGTTGGATATGGCTGTTCCAGTATCATATCCAGTTCACCCAAAATAAGGTATTCGTGGGCTAAGCTTCTAGCGATCCCTAGCCTGACAAGTTGAATGACAGGCTAGAAGTCTATTCCACCGATCCTAACGCGTCGTCGCGATCGAGACTTCGACTTGCAATTGCAAGCGTTGAGCGGCAGCTTGCGTGTCGTTAGGGTCGATGAGGATCCAAACCGGAATGGCCCGAAAATCCGCCCGGGCCATCGGGTTTGGGGATCTCAATTGTACCGCACCCACGACTCGATCGATGCGTTGCACTCGCCCGGATAGCGACTTAAGAAGAGCAGAAGATCGAATTTCAACGGAGTCATTGATCGCAATCATGGCCACATCCGATTCGTGGACTTCAGCGACACACACGATCGACGTCAAATCCGCTACCTCGACGAGAGGGATCGGACCTGCTCGTTCGCCAACCTCGCCATTGATACTGACGACCACTCCATCAATAGGGGACGCCAGGTTTGTCTGCTGTAATTGAACTTTTAGGATCTCGATTTGTTTCTCAAGACTTGCAATCGGTGTCGAGCGATCCACTAGGCTTCGAGCTTTGTTTGCAGCAACAAGACCCTTTTGGCTTTGAGCAACTTGCAGTTCGGCGAGCTCCACCGCCATGTTGGCCGTGAAAATCGCTTGCTCGTTCATCGAAGAGATCCGAAGGAGTTCATTCCTTTTCGACTCCAATTCGATGGTACCAATGGCAGCGCGTGTCAGCGGAGTATCGCGAAGTTCTTGAAGCGTGGCGATCTGCTTTTCCAACGATGAAATCTGGTCGATGCTCCGCCTGGCAAATGTTTGTTGCGAGAGAGCCTGCGAAAGCATTTGACTTGCGGATTGAACTTTCAGCGTTGCAGCATCAATGGCAAGGTCCGCTTCTTGTTGCTTAATCAAAAGCATCGAATGGGCTTCTTCCAAGCGTAGCGATGCGGACTCAAGCTCCAGCGTCTTGAGTTGGTGGCTTTGCATCACCAATAGCAGTTGCTCCTTTCGAATCGGTTGGCCGGGTTGTACCAAAATTTCCTCAATTCGATCACCCGGAATTGCGCTGATGCGAACGACGCCTCGAGCTGGCTGGATGCGCCCTTGCGCTATTACCTGGTTGGGTTTCTTGGAATCGAGAAGACTGACTTGGCGGTATCCATCCAAGCATTCAACGTCCGAAACGTCCATGGTTTTTGATGCGAACCTGCCGCAACCAGACAACAACGCGACCGCCAAGGCCGCTTTTGAGCAGCGTACCATTTGGTCGATCAAGTTGAATGAGGGGGCGAATCGATGCAAACTTATCTTCCTAGCGAACGATAGCAACTGGCAGTTTAGTCATCTTGAGAAAAGGTTGTGAAGCAAACAGGTTCCGATGCGAACCTGCCGAATTCCATCCAAAATAGGTTACACTGCAAAGCGAGTTCGGGTGAATTTGAGACGGGAATTTTTTGAGTTGAAACGAAGGAATCGATAGGATGCTGCCGGGAAGTGTTCAAAGAGCAACTCTTTTTGATCCGTGGATCCGGATACGAACGGTGCAAAATGCCCCTTCTATCTCGGCGACCAACCTCAATCATTTTTATGGATCCGGGGAGCTTAGAAAGCAAGTTCTTTTCGCGAATAACCTCACCGTCTACCCAGGTGAGATCATCATCATGACAGGTCCAAGCGGGTCTGGCAAAACGACGCTGCTAACGCTCATCGGTGCCTTGCGACGCGTTGACGAAGGGAAACTGGCGGTCCTCGGACAATCACTTCACGGAGCCTCTGCCTCGCAACTCGTCCAATTTCGTCGTCAGGTCGGCTTTATTTTTCAGGCCCACAATTTGTTTGAATCGCTGACGGCAACACAAAACGTTCGGATGTCGCTCGAATTAACTCGTCCGAACAGCTCGATGCGTGAAAACACAAAAGCCGCCAAGGAGATGTTAGATCAAGTTGGGCTGTCCAACCGTTCGGGCCACAAACCCAAGCAGTTGTCCGGCGGCCAAAAACAACGGGTCGCGATCGCTCGGGGGCTGGTGCACAACCCAAAGCTTGTTCTGGCGGATGAACCGACGGCTGCTCTCGACGAGCAAAGCGGTCGCACGGTCGTAGAGTTGCTGCAACGCTTGGCTACCGGAAACCAGTCTACCATCGTCATCGTGACGCACGACAATCGTATTCTCGATGTTGCGGATCGAATCATCACACTCGTCGACGGAGAGATACGAAGCGACGCACTTGTAAAAGAGGCAGCAATCATCACTCAGATGTTGGCCAAATGCAGTATCTTCGAAAAGGTAACTCCTAGAACATTAACTCGGGTTGCCGATGAGATGACCATCCAGAGCCTGCCGCCGAATACGCAAATCATTCGTGAAAACGATCCCGGAGATAGGTTCTTCTTAATTCGCGAGGGGAGCGTCGTTGTCAAACGCGGGCAACCGGAAGTCGAAGTCGTGAGATTGCAAGCCGGAGATTTCTTTGGAGAAATGGCATTGCTGACGGGCCAGCCTCGCAATGCCAGTGTTTACACCCTCGAAGAGTCGCTACTGTGCTCGCTCAGCAAGGCGAGCTTCCAATCTGCAATTGCCGAATCCGCATCGCTAGAAACAGAAATAAGAGAAGCCTACTTCGAAAGGAAGTGAGCTGCGGTGCGCTCGGCCAGTAGGCCCCAACAAGCAGTAGGCCCCAACAAGCATGATTTGACTTTAGAAAGGATCCGTGCCGAATGGATCGGCCGAGTTGGACGCGTTTTCGGCGGCTCCAGCGCCTTCAAAAACATTGGATGTATCCTCGGCTGATTTCGATTGCCCATCGGTCGTCGATTGCACTTTAGGTTTCGACTGTGCCACATCGGTCGATTTGAATTCTGCGGCAAAAGTCGGAAACGGGGCGTTAATCTCTCTCAGAGAGGTCAATTGTCCGCTTGAGTTCACAAAAAACAATCGATCGCTCACGGTATTTGGGAGAACGGTCGGAGCTAGAATGCTGGAGCGGGATGACTCGCGCCCCGTCGAAATATCCAAAGCGACCAATTTTTTCGCTGAGTTTGTCACGTAGATGTGCTCTTTACCGATCGCGACTAAATCTTTGACATTGATCGCTGGTGAATCCCAAACCTCTGCTCCGTTGGTTAGGTCTAATGCAAATAACATTTCTGAATCGCTGACGACAAACACAAAATTTCTGTTTGCGATAGGAGACTTCGAGACCGGGACAGCCAGCCGAGCTCTCCATAGAATGGAATCATTTCGTTCGGTGGAGCAATGAATAACCGTGCCGTTTCGTCCGCAAAAAACGAACCCGTCTTGGACCGTGATTGGCAAATCTGCGATTGGTTCCCCCATTTCGATCGAGTTCCAAAGGATGGGCGACTTATCAACTTTCGCAAGGGCTTTGGCAACAAAAAGGCGAGTATTCATTGGCCAACTCAAGAAATTCCGGTCGGCAGAGGATACAACGCCAAGTCGATTTTCCGTACCGGTTCGTAAAACGAATGGAGGAATGTTTGGGTTCTTGATGTCGTAGGATACCAATCTGCCATCGATGGACGGAACGATTGCTTTGCCTGGAATTGCTGTCGGGGAGCCGGTTGGCGTAGAAACCAGTTTTCTCGTATTCAAAAGGTCACCGGTCGCCAATTCGAAAACATAAAGCATGTTGCCGTTAGTAATCACAACATTTTCATCGGAAACGCCTGGACCGAACATTGGAAGTCTGGAATCGCCCGCTTCGGCTTTCCAAAGGATTGCTCCCGACTCCGCGTCAATGGCTTCGACGATTCCATCCGAAGTAAGTGTGACGAGGTAAGTCAGTTGCTGGCTGAATGGTTCCAGTTCGATTTTGCGGCCCAGTTTCTTGTAGGTTGCAACAAGCCGTTCGGCTTTTTCAATCGCTCCTGTGAGTCCTAATCGAGGGGATTCAGCGGGTCTTTCTCCTTGTTCGATCGCTTTCCCAAGCGTAACGAAATCAACTTCATTGCCGCTAATGCTTTGCAGAACCCGCCCACCGCCAATTTGATTTTCTTGATCCAGCAGGAGAGTCTTGTGTCCTGCTTTGGTCAAGATATCGCTGGCAGTCGTTTTGGCTATTCCAGTTCCGGCGACAGCAACGTCATGGTCGCGAAGCAGGCTGGACTGCACATCCCTAGGCACGGTTCGGACCGTTACAAACTCGCGTTTGGCTGTCGAGTGAGGCCAGATTGCGAAACTGTATCGACCGTGAGCAAGCGGTGAACCACCTACGTTCGTTTGCCAAGCGACGACCAAACCCATGTCAGCGGCATCGTGGCCGTTGATTTCAGATCGAACGCTACCCGTCAGGACTTGGCTGGACAACAACAGCGACGCAACGAAAGACGTTCGGCGAAGCACGGTTAGAATTTTCATGGGCCAAGCTCACATGGGATCGAAAAAGAGATGATCTCATCCTAGACAAGAGAGTCTTGGGTTGCAAATAAGAAAACAGATTTAACGATGGCGTGCCTGCGAACGATAGGCGAGGACTTGTTTTGTTGGCGATCAGCGCGACTTGTCCGAAAAACCGGTGCAATCGGTATCGGCTCACCCGGAGGGTTCGCGTTTTAGCAATCGAATGAAACTTGTTGGGGGGAAATTCGACAGGACGATAAGAGAATGTTTGACGGTTGGATGGACAGGATTTAGGATGCTACTGGAAGCGTGACAAGACTTTTCGATTCGGGGTCGGTTTGAAACCGAATAAATGGATCGTCTGTTCGCTTTTCGGTTCGCTTTTCTTTTCAGCTTTCTCCCATTGAGGTATTCATGGCACGCGATCGCAATGTCTATGTTTGGCAAGCCTATGTGACCGTCATGTCCATTGTGAGTCTGGCGTGTTTGGGAGCGCTGATCTTCGTTATTTTCCAGTCGGGCACCAACTCGAAAACCGTCGAGGGGGCACTCGCTCGCGAACAGAAAGCGATGGATGAACTCAGGAAAACCACCAATGCACGCCAAATTCTGGAGAGAATTTTAGGGGTCGGTGCCCCGCTTTCGGAATCCGAGTTCAACCAACTGAAGTCGACTTCGACCGACGATCAAAAACTGAACGAGACCATTAAGGTTTACGAAAAAAACATGGGCTTGTTCGGACCAGGTGCCAGCGATCCGAGCTACACCAAGCTCGTAGCGACTTTGATGCAAGAGCTCCGGTCGAGAAATACGCAAGTAGATGCAGCTGGCAAACGCGAAATCGAAATGAAGAACAATTACGAAGATACGATTGCCCGTGAAACCAAAGCAAGAGACGCAGAAAAACAAAAGGCCCAGGACCTTGCAAATCAGCTCGAAAAGGAATTGACGAAGTACACCGAGAAAGTCGATCAGCAACAGCAAGAAATAAAGAAAATCGAGTCGGACAAGCAAATTGTCGTCCTCGACTTGAACAAGAAACTGAAGGATGCGCTAGCCAACCTCGACAAATCCCGACTCGACAAAGCGGAACTGACAAAACGGATCGACGGCCTGCGTCGACTTCTAGATGAAATCAAGGGTGAGGATTTCCAGTATGTTCAAGGAAAAATTACTCAGGTAACCGATGGCGGGGACACGGTTTATATTAATTTGGGTAAGGCCGATCGTTTGCGGCCCGGCGTGACCTTTGGAGTGCTCGACGCTGACATCACAAGTGTCACGAAGTCGAAACCCAAAGCAAAGATCGAAGTCGTAGAAGTGCTCTACGAGCATCTGTCGCGTTGCAAAGTGCTATCCGACAGGGCCCCTACGGTCATCCTTGTAGGAGATTCGATTTACTCGCCGGGTTGGCAACCCGGTAAGGACGTTAAGTTCGCGTTGATTGGAAAGATGGATATCGATGGAGACACCAGGGACGACACCGCCATGCTCAAGCAGATCATTGCCCAAAATGGCGGTATCGTGGCTGCGGAACTGTCGCCGTCTGGCACGATGACCGGTAAATTAACAGAGGACATCAGTTATCTGGTCATTGGGGAAGAATTTAGAGTTCTTGGTAAGGAGTTGGATCCAAGTTCTGCTGCGGCCGCAAAAAAGCGGGCTGAAATTGAGTTGGAGGCGAAATCACTAGGGATTGCGAAAATCACTGTCGATAAACTTCTCAATTGGCTTCGTTCTTCCAGCACAAACGAGGTCGTTCCCCTCGGGAATGCGTTGCGGGGTAAACTGCAACCAAATCCAAAAGGGGATGGGAAGCCGACCGACAATGGACGAGTCTCGGAGTTGTTCCAGTCCAGGGACGGCAAAGCTGTTCGGGCTGTACCTCAGCAATGAATCGAATAAGGAACACTTTTACATCCGGAAAGATCGCTAGCTTTTCCGATTTTTCCAGAAAAAAGCTTGTTTCACTGGATCCCATAGGGTATAGATAGTATTGCAAGTTTTCCAAGAGAGACATTTTCTCTATCAACAGGATACACAACAATGAGTTTTGGTTTGCGTTCTAAATGCTTCGCGAGCGCGTTCGCAATAGCTTTATCGACTGGCTTGACCTTTGAAATGAATCGTGGGGCGTTCGCCGACGAATCGGTGCGGGCAGTAGTTGAAAAAACCTCCTCGAACACTCACCTCAATCAGCTGTTCTCCCAACAATGGGTACGTCTAAACCAGGACAATTCGGTCTCGGGGAATTTGGTTCAATTATCCTCCTCCGACAAAACAGCTGTGTCCGGGCTTCCTGTCGCCCTTGTGCGTAACGGCGAAGTTGCATACCGAGCCATTGCGGACGAATCGGGAAAATTCCAATTTGAGAACGTTGAGAAGGGCTCCTATTCGTTGGTGACACGCACCAATGAAACGATTGCTGCGTTCTCCGTTCAAGTACTTGACTCAGCGAATACCCATCTTCCGAACGAAATCGAAGTGCGCGTAGTGCGTCCAGCCGGCTCGAAGGTAAAAGAAATTCTTCTTTCCCAGACGCTGCCAAAATACGCTGTGTCCATCGAAAGCGCTCCAGTCATCTCCAAGGATCCACTGGGCGATTCGCGTTCGTTTAGCGAATCCTATGTGGTCAAGGCGGAAGCAAATGGCGATTTCCTTGGTCAGCTTGGTTCTTTCGGATCCAAGCAGGATTTTAGCGACATGCAAGTTTACATCTTGAAGGACGGCGCAGAAGTCGGCAGGACTCGCGTCGGCGAAGATGGCAAGTTTCGCGTGAAAGGTCTAGCTCCGGATGTCTATGGTTTTATTGCTGCAGGGGATTCAGGCTTTGCTGCTACATCTTTCCAGTTAATCAACGCGTCAACTGCATCCGTGGCTCCTGACGGAAGCCGATTTGTTGGTTTCGGCAAAGCGTGTGGTCGAATGAATGTAGAAGTCGTTCAGTGCTGCGAAGTTGTTTGCTGCGAACAACAGTCCGTTATCGTTGAACAACCAATCGTTGAGGCTCCCTGCGACGTTCCTGTCGATGAATGCGGCAAAGCTCCACAATGCGGCTGCGGCGGCAGTTGGGGCGGCGGCGGCAGTTTGGGCGGCGGCGGTAGTGGCATGGGTCAGGGATGGGGTGGAATCGCTGCGATTGGCGGGCTCGCGGTTGTCGCCGGGATCCTAGCTTCCAATGACAACAACAACGACGCTCCAGTATCTAGCCCTGTTACTCCTTAGTTAAAATCTCAGTCAACCCAAGGCCATCGCAAATCGCGATGGCTTTTTTTTTGTTAACGGAGCAGCGCTAGCCGCTCGGAGAATTTCCGAGTGATTCGTTAAGCCGCATCGGACAGCCTTCTTTCAGGATTGCGAGCTTGCCACGTGTTGGGATCACTTGTTCACACGACGACATCCGATGGGGTTCAATTGCATGGTTTTATGTCGTTGCCAGAACCGTGCGACGAAGTTTGGATCTTGGTTCACGGTGTGAACAGCAATTTCTACAGTTCCACGTTGCTTGATGAAATAGCACGTTTTTTTGCCAGCAGAGGATTCGGCATTCTGTTGGTCAACACGCGTGGCCACGACATTTTGAGCTTTAACTCGGGCCCAACACCGATGCGGGTCGGCTCGCAAATAGAAACCATTTCCTCATGTCAGCAGGATCTGGACGCGTGGTTCAGCTTCTTGAATTCCCAAGGGATCCATCAGGTTTCGCTTCTTGGGCACAGCCTCGGTGCCTTAAAATGTTGCCTGTGGGTCATCGAGAATCCAAAGCGAGTCAAGCGATGGATTGCTGTATCCCCACCTCGATTAAACACCAAGCTGCTGCTTGCGGATCCCGAAAGAGGATCTGTTTTTCAAGAGCATTTGCGAGATGCAGTGGAGCTATGTGCCGCTGGCAATCCGGATCGAGTGATGAAGGTTCGATTCCCACTCCCGATGTGGATCTGCGCATCGACCTACGTCGACAAGTATGGCAGCGGCGACAAGTACGATTACATAGCTCTTGCCAACTCGATCCATGTACCGAGCTTGTGGACGTTTGGGCAACTAGAAGTTGAGCTGGGTTCTTCCAACTTTAAGAATGTTCATCGTGTTTTGTCCGAAGTCATATCCACCACAATCGAAACTCCATCAAGTCAAAACGTCCGTGTGATTGCAAACGCCGATCACTCCTACGGAGAGGCGAGGCGAAGCTTGATTCAGTGCATTCGGGAATGGGTTGATTAAATTCTGTGATACTTCATCGCGAAGTAATCGAGTACAATACGGCGACGGAAATCGGATTCCGCTAGATGGATGTCCCTAATCTCAAAACGCCCGATTACATGACGCAGCCTACCCCACATCCAAACGCCGATGATTTACAACAGGCAAAGCAACTTCAAGAAACCTTTGAAAAGATTAGGTTTCAGATTGGCCAAGTTATTGTCGGCCAAGACAAAACCGTCGAACAGCTTCTGATCGCGATTCTTGCGGGAGGCCATTGTTTGCTTGAAGGAGTCCCGGGGCTTGCCAAGACTCTCATGGTCCGATCGCTCGCCCAAGCTATGGATCTGCAATTCCACCGTATCCAATTCACCCCCGATCTAATGCCAGCGGATATCACAGGTACCGACATTATTCAGCAATCGGATTCTGGGAGTCGTCAGTTGGTCTTCGCCAAAGGCCCTGTCTTTACTCAAATCCTGTTGGCAGATGAAATCAATCGAACGCCGCCCAAAACTCAAGCCGCGTTGCTCGAAGCGATGCAAGAGCACTGCGTCACGGTTGGGGGCAAGACATACCAGCTTTCGGAACCTTTTTTTGTTCTCGCCACTCAGAATCCCATTGAACAAGAGGGGACCTATCCGCTTCCAGAAGCACAACGGGATCGATTTCTTTTTCAAACGATCGTTGACTATCCAACACGCGATCAAGAAGGGGAGATTATCGAGCGAACAACTGGTTCCAGTTCGGGCCAAATCACGCCGGTAGTCTCTGGGCCTGAGATACTCGCGTTTCAACGCATTGTTCGTATGGTTCCTCTTCCCGATCATGTCAAGCAATTCGTACTCGATGTCGTCCGTGCACTTAGGCCTAAGGAAACGGATGCGCTGAAATGGGTTCAGCAATGGGTTCAATGGGGGCCAGGCCCGCGAGCTTGTCAGCAAATTGTCATGGCCAGCAAAGCTAGAGCATTGCTGCATGGTCGTTTGCATGTGTCGACCGAAGACGTCGAGGCCCTAGCCGCACCCGTGTTGCGCCATCGCATTGTTCCGACCTTTAGTGCGCAAGCCGAGGGTCTCGATACAGATGCGATCATTGTAAGGTTGCTCAAGGAGTTGCCTCGCCGGAAAGCCAATTCAAGTTCCGCGAAAGCCGTCGCCTATTAGTTCGCGGAGCAACAGTGAAACTACCTTTCTTGCGTTGGTTGTCGCCTCAAGATCTGTCGCGCGTAACTGGGTTGCAGTTGTACGCCAAAGGTGTTGTGGAAGGGCTCAGCGGAGGCATGCATCGTTCGCATCACATCGGCGCGAGCGTTCAATTCAAAGAGCACCGGCCCTACGTCCCAGGCGATGAAACACGAAACATCGATTGGAAGCTCTACGGCAAGACGGACCGACTCTACATTCGCCAATATGAGGACGAAACGAATTTGAGATGCACGCTGGTGCTTGATCAGAGTGGCTCAATGCGGTATTCAGGTTCGCGCTCGCAAGGGCTCACCAAACATGGGTTTGGAGTTCGATTGGCCGCCTCGCTCGCGTATTTGTTGATCAACCAACAAGATGCGGTTGGCCTTGCAACCTTCGATTCCACGATTCGAAACTATATACCACCCCGCAGTCGCCCGAATCATCTGCAGGCGCTTTTTCAAGCCATGACTGATTCGGTTCCAAGCAGCGAGACTGATCTTAGTATCGTCCTGCGCGGTTTGCTTCAGTACTGCAAACGCCGAGGGCTGGTGATTCTAATCTCCGATTGCTTTGGCGATGCCGAGGCCATTGCAAAGTCGCTAACACTTTTGCGCAATAATTATCAGGAGGTCATCGTCTTTCAGATTCTAGACGATGATGAAGTTGACTTTCCATTTCAATCCAGAACCATGTTCCGTTCACTGGAATTGGCATCCAATCAAATTCTCGTCGACCCGATTCAGCTTCGTAAAGTTTATGTTGAAAACATGCAGCGGTATCAAGGCGAGCTAGATCGAGGCTGTGCGCAGAGTCGAATCGATCTGATTCCTGTTCGCACTTCCGAATCGCATAGCACGGTATTATCGAATTACCTTGCAAAGCGAAGGAGTGGCAAATGACGTTTCTCAACGGACTCCTCGCATTCGGAGCCGCCGCATTCACGATCCCGTTGCTCATTCATCTGCTCCACCGCAATCGAGTTGTGACTGTCGATTGGGGGGCTATGCATTTGCTGCAATTCTCTCGCAATGTCAATGCGAAACGGGTTCAATGGCAACAGCTCTTGTTGTTGTTCCTCAGATGCTTGCTGCCGATATTACTCGCCTTGGCAATGTCTCGTCCACTCTTTCAGTCATGGCTGGCAACAACCGGGCCAGCTCCCATATCGATCGCAATCCTAATCGACGACTCGATGTCCATGTTTGCAAGGGATAACACAGGTCAAGTAAACAAAGACTTAGATGAAACGAACTTCTTGGCAGGGCGGACGACCCGGTTCGCCAAAGCATGCAGTGCTGCGATCGAAATTCTCGGAGGTCTGCCAGCCGGTAGCAATGCGGCGGTTTTGTTGTCCGGTACAAAACCGGAGACGATAGACGGTCAAGTTCCGGATGAGCTGGCTATTCAATTGGAACAACTCATCAATCGAACGGTTCCGGCGGGTGAACTTGATCTTGAGAATTCGCTTCGGTTGGCCTTGGACTGGCTCGCCAAAAGTCAGCATCCGAGACGTCAAATGGTCGTGGTTTCTGACTATCAAACCAACGATTGGAGCAAGCTTTCGAAGGAAAGTACTTTTGAGCTCGTTGAACTCATAAAAAAGCAAAACGTGGTACCCGAGTTTGCCATGGTGAACATTGCTCCGACAAGAGACGAGAAACAGTCAAATTTATCTATCGATTCGATCCTTTCATCGCCCAGCACCGTCGCATCTGGGCAAGAGTGTATTGTAAACACGACCATCGGCAATCATGGAGACCAAGACTACAACAACGTGCCTATTGCAGTCTATGCCAACGATATAGAAATCGATCGGCAGCACATCTCGTTGCCAGCAAACACAACTGCACTCGTTCGGTCTCGCTGGGCCCCGAAGCACTTGGGTGATCAACTGCTTCGCTCGCAAATCCTTCGAGACGACTGGCTCGCTGCGGATAACACATCGTCCAGTGTCTTGGTCGTAAAAGAGCCTATGCAGATCTTGCTAGTGGACGGTGATCGCAAGAAAGAGCCGATGCAGAGCGAAACCGATTTCTTGCGGCTGGCGCTCTCGCCGTTCTCGATCCTGCATGGAGAAAAGGGAGACATGGTCATCACCAAATCCGTTCAGCCACAGGAGCTCAGTGAACTGCTCCTAAAGGCAGCCCGAGTTGTTTGTTTATGTAACGTCGCAGAAGTACCCGAACCACAGCAGCGTTGGTTGCGGGACTTTGTCAACGAAGGTAATGGCCTCATTGTCTTTCTAGGCGATCGCGTTCGCATCGATCAGTACCAGTCTTGGCCTTCGGTCGCAAATGGAGGGCTTCGAATTGCCAACCTTGCCGGCAGAAATTCCCTCAAGTCCACCGACAACGGACCGGAGACTCGCCTCAACACGCAACAAATCGAGTTCGTTCCCATCCGCGACATGTCGCCACTCAGTTTGGCATCCTTAGCCAAAGCCCGCTTTGAGAGTAGAGTTCTTCTCTCGCTCGATCCAGCCGCTATGCTTGCTCCCTTCAGTGCCTCCGTAGCGGTGCGTTTCGAAGACAACCAACCGTGGTTGCTACAAACCAACTTGGGAAATGGGCGATGCTTGTGGTTTAGCACTTCCTGTGACGATGATGACTCCAATTTGCCTTCCCGTACCGCCTTCTTACCATTGATTCAAAAGTTGGCGGCCTATGCAGCTCAGGTAGAACCTCCTGATCGTCAGCTCACCTCGGGTTCCGAGTGGTCCGCCTCAATCTCGCCAAAAACCATCGATAGCTCCAAGTCGTCACCCGGAACGATTCAAGTAGTGCGACCAGACAAAAAATCAGACATCGTTCAAATGGAGGAGGGGCACCAATTCCACTTCAACGATACACGCCTGTTAGGACCGTATATCGCCACGGGATTAACTGAGTCCGATTCAACGACTAGTGGTCTCGCGCCGACCGAGCCCATGGAGGAGATGAGCTCGGCTATTTTCGCATTGAATCGAACCCTAGTTTGCGTAAAATCAGATGTCATGAAGTCCTCCGCGGAGTCGCAATGGCAGCCCCTGTCATCCAAGGAAATGGCTGACCTAGCGAAGACCTGGAACGCAAGGTTTTCAAACAGCTCTGTCGAGTTACTCGACTCGACGCGATCCGTTTGGCATGGTCGAGAAATTTGGACTTGGCTTTGGACCGCTCTCGTGATTTGTTTCTTAGCTGAGATTGCTTTGGAACAGAGATTGTCCCCTCGTTCGCATGCGACGCGACAGTCGAGGGGACAAGGGGTTTCATGACGACACTTCGTTTCTCCGGGCTTTGGCCATGGTGGCTAGTATTGCTCGCTGCTATCGTTGGTTCGATGTGGATTGGGCGGTGGTATTGGCGTGAGTCCCAACATATTCGAAGGCCGTTTCGCTGGTTGCTACCGGTCCTGCGTTCATCAGCCTTTTTCTTGCTGATACTCATGCTTGCCGGTCCGACGCTTTACCACCGAAGGGTCGAAGGAGAGTTGAGTCGACTACGCGTGGTTCTTGACTTATCGGATAGCATGGCTTCGAGAGACTCATTGATTTCTGTGGCGAACGCCCCGGAACCATCCCTTGCATCCATCGAGGATGAACCGGATCGCCGCATCGATCGAGTGCTTCGCTGGCTGCTTGGCGGTTCAAGCAAATCCAATCAATCCGAGGGATGGTTAGCGAGGCAACGAGACAACCATCGCATCGAGTGGCTTGGAGCGCGAAGTGGCTCTATGGATCCAAAGTCACTTTCATTGATTTGGGACTCGCAGTCGAATGCTGCAATGCCAGATCGAGATTCCATCCGTGCCGACGGACAGGCTTCGGCTCTAGGTGAAGCGTTGGTTGAGTCGATTGCAAATTCGCCGGCAGCGGTCGTTTTTGTAACCGATGGACAGAGTAATTCTGGACAAAGCCTGTCGTCTGCGGCTGCAAATGCTTTGGACAAACGAATTCCTGTTTTCACCATCGGAATCGGAACTCGATCCGAACCGGATGACTTTGGTATCCTCAAAGTGGACCATTCCAAACGTGTGTTTCGGACCGATTTAATCCGAGGCACGATCACGATGAAAGAACGAACTCCGACCGGCACACCCTACCGCATCGAGATCGAGCAGTTTGGTATAACGATTTGGACGAAAGAGCTGGAATCTCTGAATCAAGAACTCCGACGAATCGAATTTGAGATACCCGCCGAAGCGCTGTTGGATGCAGCCAAGCAAAGATTGCCATCGGGCATGGACAACTCCACTGTGCCGATCGATCTGACATTTTTTCTCAAATCCAAAGCGATCGAGGTTTCGCAGGCGAACAATTCGTTCGGCACATCGTTATGGGGAGTCGAACGACGGAATCGCGTCTTGCTTCTGGATCGACGAGGTGGTTGGGAAACGCGATATATCAAGAATGCGCTGAGTCGCGATGCTGCTTGGGATACGAGCATTTCTCTGGGGCGAGCGGCCTTCGAGCGAGACTACTTCCCGAACACTCGTGCAAAACTCTTTGACTACGATCTGGTTTTATTGTCGCTTAGCAGCTTGCCGCAGCTCAGCGCTGAACAAAAGATCTGGCTTAGCGATTTTGTAAGCGTCAGTGGCGGCGGTCTGATCATTATCGATAGCAAGCGAACGGATCAATCCACTGCTATGGACGAGACGTTGCCTGCATGGATGCCCGTGAAGCCGCTCAGTGTTCAAGAAGGCGTACAATTAAAGTCGCTTCGACTGGCACAATCAGCGATGGAGCAACCTGCGTTACAACTCGAGAAAACCACGGAGTCAAATCAGAAGTCTTGGCAGGAGCTTCCGACTCCTAAATCGATTCGACAATTCGAGCTGGAGCCGGGAGCGGAAGTTCTACTGGAGGGCGTAGACCAAAATGACGACAGCAAAGCATACCCACTGATAGCAACGAAACTCTTTGGCCAGGGACGAGTCGTTTACCTCGGATTCGATGAGACCTGGCGATGGCGTTACAACGTAGCAGATTTGGTTCACCAGCGATTCTGGAATCAGCTCGCGAGTTGGACGATGCGAGCTCCCTTTGCGACAAACGATACCTTTGCATCGCTCGATTCAGGTTTGAGGATGATATCCACAGACGAGCAAGTCACTGTTAGAGCGAAACTCAAGCAAGACGATTCGCTGCCGCTCGAGGACGCGGTGGTGCAAGCAATCCTGAGCCGTAACGGTGAACGATTTGCAGCCATACCTCTTGTTCAAGATCGAGACGCACGTGGATTCTATAGTGCCACGATTGGTCCACTTACAAAAGGCCAATATCGAGTGCAATTGGAAGCCGTGGGTGTTCCAAAAGAAGCCTTGGTGGTCCAGACTGAATTTATCGTGCAGCCTCCTGTAGAAGTGGAGACGCAGGCCCTAGCCTGCAACGTGGGAGTCCTCACGCAGACGGCGGAATCAACCGGTGGAGTCTTTGCGATGCTCGAAGACGCCGAATCGATCACCGAACGTCTAAAACAATACCGAACTGGAAAAACGATCGACTCTCAGACCATGTTGTGGCAAAGCTACCCATGGTTTGCAACAATAATGTCGCTGTTGGCATTGGAATGGTACCTTAGAAAACGAGCTGGTCTGATATGAGTGGAACTTTACCCGAAACGTTGCGTTCGTCTCGCGAGACTGTCGGTTCGTTCTTGCAACAATTCGCAGATCGACAAATGCGTTTGCAGATCATTCGTGGGTTTTTCAACGCCTTCGTCTGCTTGTTTCTTTGTTCGATCGCTATCGCAATGCTTGATGCGACGCACTGGTTGGTCGATGGATGGCGTTGGGGATTGATCTGTGTTTCCTACGTCTTTGCCCTGTTCGTAGGATGGACATTTGGTCTTAAGGGACTTTGGTATCAACCGTCGCAAGAGAATATCGCTTGGTCACTCGAAAACACGCACCCTAATTTCCGTGAGAGTCTGCTCACAACGATTGACTTGAGGCGAGATGGTGGCTCACAGCGACGCGGTTCGTTAGAGTTTATTGCCGCGATCGAACAAGGTGTTGCGCGCGAGTTGGATACGTTGAACGTCGAGAGTTTGCTGCCTTGGAGGAAAATCGCTCAAAGTGCCGCTGCAGCAATTGCAGTCGCAGCAGTTCTTGTAATTGCAAGTTACGTTCCGAACCTTCGATTTTCGGAACGATTGGCAAGAGCTATGATTCCATTCGTTTCGCTCGTCAGGCCATCTAATATTCAAATCGACGTACTAGAGCCAAGCCCAGCTTCGATGTCCGTGCCGACGGATCAGTCATTGCGGTTCGTTGTTGACGTGACGGGAGGAGTTCCTAGCGAAGCCTCGTTGGAATTGGTCGAGGACGGTGCTCCATCGCCAGGTAACAATCGCACGCTCAAAATGATGTTGGAAAGCAATAACCCACTACGATTCTCGCTGTCCGCACCCATTAGCGATAGAATCACTCGATATCGTGTGCTTGCGGGTGATGGACAGACCCTTTTCAGCACGCTCACGCCAGTTCCTCGGCCAAAGTCGTTGGCGTTTCACGCCACTGTCACACCCCCAGCATACACCAAGCAAGATTCCACCCTGACATCGAATGTGCGGGGAGACTTGCAACTTCTCAGTGGCAGTCGAGTACACTTGGCCATCGATACCAATTTAACGCTTGCCAAAGCCCTGATTTTATTGGAGTACACGGCGTCCGGTCGCAAAGAAACATTGGCTTTGTCAAACCTCAAGCCAAGCGAATCTCTCCCGCTTGGTACGGGCGCTGCGGCTCGCTACGCCGCAGAGTTCGACGTAACCGAAAACGCGCGCTATCAAGTGCGATTGGTTTCTAATTTCGAATTCGATGGAATCAACGTCGAAAATAGCTTCAGCCCTACGTATCGGATTGAAGCCATCGAGGATGCAGGTGCTTTGGTTGCTTGGGCTGCCAACGAAGAAACCTACTGGAAATCACCGCCAAGTACGGGGGCAACGTTCATCGTTGCACCCAACGAGATTCTCAAACTCGCCGCGAACGTCAGCGACAATCTCCCAATCGAACAAATTTCGAATGAGATTTCCATCAATCGAGGTGATTGGCAGACAACGAAAGCAAAGATCGAGTTGATGGTCGTGGACCAGACTGCGTCTATTCCTACTTCCGATGCGAACCCCAAGCCAAATCACTTGGTCGAAGCGAAGGCGGTATGGGCGTGGGATTTGTTAGACTCGCCAGCTAGCAGTGGCGATATCGTTGCGTCGCGAGTCACGGTGGTCGATCGCAAAGGAAATGTTTCGCATTCGCCCATCGTTCAGTTCAGCATAGCCTCTGCGGGTTACGACCGAAATCGGCATGCCAGTTTGGTTCGGAGGGCTCAATTGGTGGCGCCCATTCGAGCATTTGCGGAACACATGAGTTCCAAGCGTGAGCAAATCCGACCACTTATCGACAAGTTACGAGAGGCAAACGTACCCGAGAGTCAACGGGGAGCATCGCTGAAAGAAATTCGCGTTATGGCGGACGAAGGAATCGAAAAGGCACAAGCGATCCGTTCGCTTGCCAAAGAAATCATGGTCGACCTGACGCATTGCATCGATCAAAACGAGCTCGAACTGACCGTCCGCACTGTTTCAAGAATGGAACGAGAATTTCTCAAGTATATCCAGCACTTCGCAGACGTTCAGGAGCTTTCGACGTCTCAAAGCGCTTCTTCCGAATTGGCTCCGTGGCATCAAAGCGATCGCGTGCGGAAAATCGATCGAATGCTTCAATCGTACGACCGGACATGTGAACATTCCAAGCGATTGCTTGAAATCTATTGCCAATTTATTGGTCTTGAGCTTCAGTCCGCGCTCACTAGAGACCTCACGGCATTGATGGAACACCAGAAGAATAGTTTGAATCGAGCGACGGTTTCCGATTTTGCAACACTGACTCGTTCGAACACAATTTCGGAGCAGACCATGGATTCCGTTGTCAAGTTGGCAAGCGACATGGAGAGCAACGTTAGTCCAAAAGTCAAAGAGGGTTTAAGCAACCTCTACCGTTGGATCGATCAGACTCGTCTGGAAATTCGCGATATCGCTCAAGCAGACGAAAGCGCACAGTCTGTCAATCAGTTAAAGCAACGTATCGAACGCAGTGCGAATGAGCTCAAGGGAATGCGATGGGGATTCAACCTTGGCGAAAACCTTATTTGGGTGACCATCGACAGCCGCAAGGAATTGCTAAATCAAAGTGGATCGCTTTGGACCAGCTTTGAGGATTTACTGCAAAAGCTTAATCAACGTCTCGAGGCCACCGCAGATAAGAGTCTTGCGACGGATGAACTTTTGTCCCGCGTCAATAAACTGGACTCAGAAACGACAGGTCCCTTGATTTCGGCACTCGCTCAAATGCTGGATCGACGCGACATTCATCAACTGAGAACGGTTGCCGACCCACTGTTCCCTATCGACATGGGAATGGCCCATCGCGCGTTGACCAACCACCTTGAACGATGCTTGAGCGAACCAACCAATGCTGCCGAAATCATCAAAGAATTGAGAGAGATTGCAAAAGCATATCGAATTCTAGAAGCAGCTCACGAAACCGTCGAAGCGAGATTGGCTGTCCAAGCCCTTCGTCCACGAGAGCAATACGAGTGGAAAACATTGGACGGCCAACTAGTCCACCCCAAGCAATGGGACAGCGTGAATCTTCGTATCGAATTGGCTCACCAGTGGATGCAGCAAGCGGGGTTCCCCGGTCCGGTAACCGAAAAGTTTAACGCGTTACGGTGGTGTGTAGCTGCTCAACGTATTTCACAAAAGTTAAGCGTACGTCGAGATGCAAACAATTCGAATGTTTTTTCGGCCTCGGAGGATATCAGGGAAATGTTAGAGCTCTGGGCAGTCGCCGATAGCCAAGCCAAACCAACCCTTGATGCCGCCAGAGCGGTACTGGCCAAATATGCACTCTCCGTCTCGCAGCTTGCACTCAAGGCAGCAGACGCGACGCGGCAATTGAAACAAGTGACCGAGTTGCCTTCGCCTTCCCAAATACAAACGCAGCAACAGGCCGCAGAGAGAACTACTTCTCAGCTACAAGATGCGCTCATCGAATTGGCCAACAAACAAGACCTACTGAAAGACTTTGAGCGGGATTTAGCCCGCGACAGCGATGCCGCATTGAATCTGATCGAATCTGTCTCGGCCCCAATGCGAGATTCGATTGCAACTGCGCTGGAAGCCATGAATGCCATGGCGGACCCCAGGCCAAAGGACCAACAAAGTGCACCCGAGCAGGGGCAACTAGAACTCGCAAAAAAAGTAAGCGAGGCCATTCAACGCGAGTCCGCGACTATCGACGCCATCACTAAAGTCGCAAACCATTTCGCGATGTTGGAACAACAGTCGCAAAATACCGACAGCGCCCGCGAAAAAGAGCTCGCTCAATCTCGTGAAGATTTATCCATGCTGGCGACGGAAGCGGCAAACGAACCTTCACTGCCACCAGACGCAATTCCGCTGCGCGACACTACCGAAGACTACGAACGAGCGGAGGAATTGGCGAGCTTGGCCAAAAGCGATCCGTTGGACTTGCTTCAAAAGCTTGAGCAAGAATTAAAAACCAACCCTTTGATGCAGGACGAACTCTCGGAAATCTCGAAGGCCAACGCCCAAGCGGTAGCCCTCGAATTACGAAACGCAGCCAAAGAAGAGCTTTCGATGGCCATTCAAAATGAGAACTCGGATTTGGTGTTGGCCGGCGAAAAGCGATTGCAAATAGAGAAACTGCGTTCCGTCAGCGAGCAAGCCGAACGATTTGCTGCCAGACTTCTTACAAAGGCTTCGACTATTGCGAGTCGCTCTGGCAGCAACGCGGAAGCTATCGCTTTGGAGCAATCTTCGCGAGAACTAGGGATCGCGGCAAACTCAGTAAAGCGGTTGAACGAGCAATCGACTCGTCTCGAATTCGAACAGTCATTGCAACCGCTTTCGGAAAAACTTGCACAAGCTCAGCGACAGATTCAAGTAACCAGCCAGGCGATCGAGCCCAAAATTGAAATTCGCACAGCAAAAGATGAGCAAACGCGGCAGGCCAACCGCAACGAAATGCGAAACCTGCAAAATCAAATTCGCGAGGAAATGAATAAACAAGCCCGCGACACTTCGAAAGAATCATTGCAACGTTTTGAACAAGCAAAGAAACGTGCCGAACAACTTGCTACTCCATTGAAGAACGCCAGGCGTCAAACCCAAGAGGCCAAACGGGCTCTCGAAAAGGCACCCGATAACGATGCGTCCAAAGAACGCCTTCGGAACGCATCCATCCAAGAAGAACAGCTTGTTGCCCGTGCACAAACCGCTCAAAGCGAAGTTAGACAAGCAGAAAGCTTGGCAGAGCAAGCTAAATTACGTGCGAGCAAGTTTGATGAATCGGTGCGCAAGGATGTCGATAAGCCTAACCCAATTGCTGCGTTAGCAGCCGAGCAATTGGAAAAAGCCCGGGAACAAGTCGATGAGCTTCAATTGCAAGTATCGTCACTCATTCCAGAGACGAAGTCGCTCTCCGAGCCGAGGAGTACTTCGGCTGCTTTGTCGGCTGAAAAAAATCAACACAAAGGCATTCAGGAAAAGGTCGGGGATGCCGCACAAGAACTTGCAAGAAGCGCAAGGCACGAAGAGCGACTTGGGAATACCAGCGGTGCAAAGGTTCTTGCCGAAACTTCGGCGCAGGTTGACAAGACCAGCAATGAATCGCTTCAGCAAGTTGCGGATAAACTGGATGCCGCTGCCGCCGATGCAATTCGCTCAGAAGCAGACCAAGCCACGGCGAACCAAGACAGCGAGATACAAGAACCGTTTCGTCGCCCTGCGACGCAGGGATTGCAAGATACCGTCACTCAAGCAAGTCAAGAGTTAACGAATCTGGCCCGTCAGTTGGATCAAGCGATCGGTTCGACAGAGTCGTCTCAACGAGGGACTGAAATTCCTAATCCCAATGCAGATTCCAGTCGACCGAATCAAGGTTCGCAAAGCAACGGGTCAAAGCAAGAGCGAGACGAGAAGCAAACGGCAGCTCGTGAGTTAGCAAGAATGTTGGATGAGTTGGATCGCTCGACAAACGCGGATCCAAGCTCGAATGGGAAATCCTCACAAGGAGAGAATTCGTCCAAGAGCGAAGGGCAACCGCGAGCGTCGGCCGAAGAACAGGGCGATCGAAATGGATCCCGAAGTTCGTTTCAGGATTCGGTTCGCAATTCTGCGGACAACCTTTCTGGTACCATGAATCAGGATCGGCTGAATCAGCGTTCGGCAAATAACCAAACACGTAATAGCTCACGCAAGGAGTCGAGCCAAAGCCAATCCCAAGCAAACAAGCAAGGTCGCGGAATGGCGGGCCAAGAGCCGGGTGCTTTTATGTTGCCGGGGCGTTCAAGAGAGCCGAGCCGCGACTGGGGGAATCTACGGGAGCAGCGGGCGGAAGATACCATAGAGGGGCGTCGCGACGAATACGACCCCGAGTTCGTCGAAGCCATCAAAGCGTACTTCAAAGCGATGGGTAGTCGCCTGTAACTAGTCGCCTGTAACTAGCAGCTTAGCCCACTGCGAGGCGTCGTTAACGTTTCTCTCGTGGGCGAAAACATATCGATGCCGTAACGCGTCGAACCTGTCGTTGCAAGATCCGCTAGGATCTCTCCAATCACGCTGCAAAATTTGAATCCATGCCCTGAACAGGGGGACGCAATGGTGACCATCGGGAATCGCGGATGCTTCCCAAGCACAAAGTGATGGTCTGGAGTATTGGTATACATGCACGGAATTGCTTTGACGATTCGCCCCGATAAACAGGGGATACGCCTCTGCAAACAGGATCGTATTTGCTGTACGAATTCGTCTCCTATCAATGGGTTTACGTTATCGGGGTCGCACGGATCGTCATTATAGAAGACAGCGACCTTAATCCCGGCGTTGGCTGGCCCGTGCTGCGGGAATCCATAAAACTGAACCCCTCCATCGCATTCCCAAATGTAAATCGGAAATCGCTCTGGCGCAAAAGCCTCAGGGTCACAAAGTGGCTCGATCCAAAACAAAATCTGCCTGACGGCTTGCAGTGAAACGTCCAGTTTAAATAGCTTCGGTGCCCAGGCTCCTGGGGCGAGAACCAAGGAGCTGGTCTCATACGTATCTCGCGTCGTTCGCACCAAGGCTGTCGAATTCTTCGAGGAAGGCGTCCAATCGATCAATCGCTCTCCAAAATGCAGATCCGCGCCCGCCGCTTCGGCCCTCGCAAGGTGCGCTTCGATGCATCGTTCCGGTCGAACAAAACCAGCATTCTGCTCATACAACCCAACCAGTTCTGATGTTGGTGTCAAAACCGGAAAGCGTTCCTGTATTTGTTTGGCCGTGAGCATTTCGTGCCGAAGATGATGCTGCAAGGCGCTCCGTTGACTGCCGACAATCGTTTGACTGTCGGGACGCCCAATCATGAGTCCTCCGGTGATCGTCATCAAATCCAGTCCGGATTCGGATTGCAATTGAGTCCAAAGTTCATACGCTCGAAGAAGCAAGGGTACGTAGTTCGGATGTTCGAAATAGGACTGACGAATAACCCGCGATTCTCCGTGGCTTGACCCGCGAGTATGCAAGGGATCGAATTGTTCGAGCCCCAGGGTTTTCACTCCGCGCGTCGCCAAATGAGAGGTAGCCGCACTACCCATCCCCCCCAAGCCAATCACAACCGCATCGTAGTATCTCATCGCAAATAATCTACCCAACCACGCGGCAAATGGAACGCATCAAATGTTGGAGAAATCCCAAGTCGACGCAATGCATTATCAGCTCTCTCGCACCTTACCATTTTTCCTAACCACAAAAACTCACAATAGCCATAAACAGGCTGATCTGTTGAATCGAACTATCAAGCTTTTTGTGGACTTTGTGCCTTTTAGTGGCTAGCAGTTCGGTTTGAGCTACTTACGCTACTTGCCCGACTCAACGCTAACACTTGTAAGGCTGACATTGACCTCGGCTTGAAATACGGACTTTGGATCGCCTCGCTCGGCTAACGACTTGGCGATGACTTCGATCGTTCGATCTACTTTGCCTTCGAATAGGACCGCGTTGCTAGATGTAATTCGAACGCTTTGGCCGAAGTCAATCATACTGTCATTCAACCGTATTCGGATTTGATCGACGTCTTTGGAAACGATGTCGATGTTCTGTCCATCGCGATTCGCAATGACTTGCGCCCGATCACGAATGTCCTTTTGATCGACCGCCATCCAATAGAAACGATTCTCGACGACGTCGTCCTGTTTCCAAACGATTCGCTTTGGAAAAGGGTCGCGGGTGTATTTGGCCATCCACGGGAGTGCCTCCGCATCTTGACGATCCATCCAGTGCCCCTTGCCCGCATGGATCTTGACAAGATGCGGATAACCGTTCGAATCGTTTCGCTGAAGTTCTGCGAGTTTCTCGGCCCAGGTGGCTGCGATTTTATTGCGATTGTAGGCTGCATCGTTTTCCCCCATGTGAATGGTAAAGGGCAAGTTGCGCAGTCCAAGCGGGGACGTCTCGTTGGGATGACCCGCCATCATCGAAGCAGCCGCAAATCGATCGGCCATTCTTGGAGCCAATTGAAAGACGCCGTCACCGCCTGCCGAATATCCCATGAGGTACACACGGTTCGGATCAACGCCTTCGAATACGATGAAGTTCTCGATAAGTCGATCAAAGAAACCGCCGATGTGCCCTTGATGCCAAAGATCCCATGTGTCGGTTGGCGCCCGCGGAGCCACGTAGACTCCTTCCTCCAACTGATATAGCTTCTTTTGGTTTTCCCATTGCTGCGTATTCACTCTTGGAGGAGCCCCGCCGCCGCCATGCATCGATAAAACCAAGCTCCTTCCTGAGGCCGGTTTTTCGCCAAATATTTGGTAAGCGAATGGCATCTTAAGCGAGCCAATCACAATTTCGCGAGCCTCCATCTCTGCCGTGCGAGTGTCTCGAAGATGCTTGACATGATCCTCCCATAACAATTTCATGGCCTCGGTCGCTTCGAGTTTCGTCAGCGGAACTTTTGCAAAGGCTTGGTCGCCCATTGCAGGACGTTGATCCCACGCAACCGCAAGATACTTAGCCAATCCGTCGATTGCATTCGATGAAGAAACGTCGTTCGACTCTCTCTTGGGCTGATTGGCCCTTGGGGCAGGCTTGGGCTGATTGGCCCTTGGGGCAGGCTTGGGCTGATTGGCCCTTGGGGCAGGCTTGGGCTGATTGGCCTGTGGAACAGGAGGAATAAACGTAAAGTTGATTGGTCTATCGCGTGGTTCGCTCCGGAATTTCTCGTTGATAACGCGTTGTCCGTCACGAATTTCGATCGTAAACTCTTGACCGCTTGGCAAGTAAGTCAGCAAATGATCATTGGCATCAAAGCGTTCGTCTTTCGAAGTCCCTTTGAAGACGGACAACCCATTTGCGTCGAGCACATTGACCTCCGCAGCGATTCGTTGCTGGCTCGCTTCATCCGCAACGCGAAACATAGTGAGCGTCGATCCTTCGGGCGGTTTGAATCCTAGATTGGTGTATCGATCGGTTACGTTGACGGCTCGGATGTAGTCGATGGAACGGTCCCATACCAACGGAAACGCTTGCGGTGTCTGTTGAAAACTCACTGCGTAGATTGCGTTGAGCGCGTTGTCGCGAACGGCGGTCGACGCTCGCCCAATGAACCATGCTTTGTCTAATTCATCTCCATTGGGTTCTGCGGCACCCGTGAAATGCCAGCTGTCATCCCACACTTCAACCCATGAGTGATTGCCGCTGTTGTCGGACCAGAGCGGAGTTCCCACGAATCGCGCAGGGATTCCGCAGGCTCGACAAGCATCGATCAGCAGGATCGAGAGACCTGTGCAGGATGCAAGCCCGGACTTAATCGATTCCACGGGGCTTTGGTCTGCTTTGGCACGCTTGGTCGAGTAGCGGACATTGACCAGTGGGAACAGTTTTTGGTTGAGCATGGCCGCTGCTTGAGAGGGCGATTTGGCGCCGGCAATCAATGGCAAGAACCGTTGTCGGAAGTCCTTGCGCCATTCGTCGCGGCTCTCATTGATGTTGGCGTAGGGCAACACATTGTTCAAGAATATTTCCCGACTGATTTTATCCTTCCAGGCTGAAGTGTTCCATGCTTCGTATGCCAACCGAGTGTTTTCGAGCAGAAAGTCGGCGGACAGGCTTTGAAGGTCGCGCTCCGGCATATTGGCGATCAAGAACTCGATGGCTTCGGTGTGCTCGCTTGTGGCTTGTTCAAGAGCTCTTTCCAATTGCGATCGGTTTGGTCCTGCTCGGTCGAGCGCCGCTTGCACGCGTGGGTTACTGGGAGTTTCCCATAGTCGCGAGTCCTGCTGAACGTGCCAGCGTTTGAGTGCTTTGCCATTGGCAGAGGTTTCGATGGTTGCCTGGTATCCGGCGTCCGTAAGTTGAATCGACAACTTGGCAGACTGAGGCAACTGAGTTTGCCCCAGTTCGAGCTCTTGCGGATTGCTTGCCCACTTGCCATTTTTCGCTTGGAATGCGCGTTGACGATGGTAGATCTCCATCAAGGTATCGCGGATCGGCAAACTTTCGTCATGTGCAAACGTTTGTGAGCCTGCGGGGGCACTTGAAAACTGAACGAAGCCCCATCGTTCGGGTCGGTGCATGTCGATGATCCCTTGAGGCGACCAGACCCAATTGTCTTCTTTCGTGTTGGGCACCTTGCGGTATTGGCCATCGACGATATCGAACTGCCATTCCACGCGTGAAAAATCGATGCGCCACCGATCGCCGTCGTTCGGCGGACATGCCTTGTTCGCGTGTTTGCCGAATGAATCCCATGGGATAGCGATTTCGAGCGTCCATCCGGTGTCGATATCGGACGGATTGTTGAGGGTGCCTTGCAGATGGACTGCGGACTTGAGCCCCTCAAACTCCCAGCTATTATCGGCGGTGCCCGCATCTTTGTAGGGGCGAGGGAGAAATAGGTCCCATGTGGTATTGAGGGCATTCATTTCGAATTCGTAGTAGGCATGATTGTCTCCGTCTGGGTCGATAAAAACCTCGAAGTCGTTGTCTTGGAAGATCACCGCGTCATGCTTGACGATACTCCCTTGGATGTGTTGTTCGGAAAGCTCGGCTGCAATGTACAGGTACCGGGAGTCCCACAGCATTTTTGCTCGAGTGCGTTGGCGAGGCTTGGGTTTGCGATCGGCTTCGATATCGACGAAATCCTGGGTCCAAGGCGCGGACTGCCACGAAGCATCATCGAGTTTGCCGTCGATCACCAGCGGCACCGCTGAAAATCCGCAAACGTATCCTTGCGGCCGGATGTCTCTCATGAACTCCCAGTCTCCCATCGATCCGGCAACTAGAAGGGCATCCATACAAAACGAGAAACCAATCGCCACCCCTGAGAGATGGAATAAAAAGCTGCTAACATCAATACGTCTAAAATGCATTGCATATCCCCGAAATTTCGCGAGCCAGGCTACGTCTCAATCCAGACCGCGTGAACGATAATTGAAAATGGTCGACAGGCCAAAGAAGACAAATGGAGAGAGAACAATTGGTAATGATAATTGAAATCGTGGCGAGCGCGGAGTGTTGCGATAGCCCCACGACTTGAATTTGTGCGGTATGATATTCGGATTACTATCGATCTCGAACTTGATCGGCCTCGCTAGGGGCACAACTGGAGCTTGTCACGCATGAAACTGCACTGCTTAGGAACGGCAGGGTATCACCCAAGTGCAACGCGTCATACGAGTTGTTACTTCATTCCGGACGATAGCTTGATGTTGGACGCTGGAAGCGGACTATTCCGGGTTGAAAAGTTGTTGGAGGTTGAGGAAATCTCGGTTCTTTTGAGCCATTCGCATATGGACCATGTTTTCGGGCTGACATTCTTGCTTGATTATGTTTCCGTGACGCCGCTTCGCAAGATCCACGTTTATGGTGAACACGTAAAGCTAGAAGCAGTGCGAAAGCACCTTTTTGACGAATTACTTTTTCCCATTTTGCCCCCGATCGAGTGGCATCCGATCGAAGCTTTGGGCCGTCGTTTTGAGCTTGGAATGGCGAAATGTAGCTGGTTTCCATTGGAGCATCCAGGCGGCAGCGTGGGGTATCGGCTGGATTGGGAGAACCTCTCGCTTGCCTATGTTACCGATACTACCGCTAGCCCCCAAGCGGAGTACTGGCGTGAGATCCAAGGTGTCGATTGGCTGATCCATGAATGCAACTTTTCTGATGAGTCGATCGAATTAGCTATTAAAACAGGGCACAGTTGGACATCTGCGGTTCTGGAAAGTGCCGCAGCATCTGGTATTCGACGCTTGATTTTGACTCACATCAACCCTTTGGCGATGGATTCGGACCCGTTGGGATTGGCCAAAGTCGATGAAAAAATATGGACAGCTAGGCCCAAGGAGATTGTGGTTGCAAGCGATTCGCTGATCGTTGACTTGTCAAGCCTTTGAATTGACGGCGTATCGCTCTATACTTGTGCCCGTCAGGAAGTACTTTTCGAGGCTATCACATCAGCAAGTTGCGAGGAAATACAGCACGATGAACCCATACAGTTCCCTGAGCGACGATTTCTATATCAACATGCATTTGCACACGGAGATGGACCTGCCCAGCCAACGCGAAACCGTTCTCCATTTTTTTGAACAAATGCAACGCCGCTTCCCCAAGCTTCGACATTTCTATCAACGTGAAAAAGGGGAATTCGTACTGGAAGAAGACAAGGAACATGGAGCGTACCGCTGGGTAGCGGCTGAACCCAAGCGAATGTGTAGCGGTATCGTAAATCCCAACTCGCTGGAAGAAGCTATGGACCAGCATTGCGAAGTACTCGATGTGGTGCCGTACGCAATGTCAATCAGCAAATTGGATTGCGAGTCGATCGGACTTATGTACGGATTCGACTATTCGTGTCGCGGAAATCACAATCAGATCTTGGCCGATGCGCTCGGGATGCCCACCGGTTTTGATGCGATGTCGCATCGTCCGGGCTCGCATTTGATGAGCTACGAGCCAGTGATTCAGTTGTCCCTAGACGATACCTTTCGGACGCACGCACGAATCAATTTCGAAACGCGAACCACGGTATTTCAAGCAAAAGCAGGAGAATTCGGCGATGAGTTGCTGAGCGTGTACGTGACCGTTCGCCGATTCGATTCGCTTGGACCGGATGAGGACTTCAAAACCGAATTGATGCGGCTTGAACGCATGTTGCGAGAGCTGATGGACAACTACATTGTCGACAATATCCTGAAACCGCTTCAAAGCTGCATTGCAACGCGCTAGGATGGTACCAAGAAACTGAGATGGTGTGCGCAGTGGGCCAGTTGCAGCGCCACCAGTTCATCGTAACTGAGTTGCCCAAACAAGGGTGACGGATGGATCGGACCGCGGTGTGCAGAAAGTCGATCGATCGCTTTCAACAGTCGCTCAACCGACCTTGCCGAACTATCGCTTGCCGGGTAAACCGTCGTGGGTATCGTTGGTTGACCCGTCGGCATGCGTTGGTCGCGCACGAATTTCTTGTAAAGCGATTTCCCTTGAGTCACACGCATTACACCTATCAAAATGCCTAAAATCCACGGCGATTTCGGAAAACCGTCGATGGGGAAGGTCATCCAGTCTGCAAGATGTTCGGCCACTTGCGACAAATCCCATTGAGCCGTTTTTGTGTAGTTCCTTGACGCGAGATTCTTGAGGTCTTCTTGAACCTCGGACAGTTTTGCAAAACGTAGGTCTCTTCGTTGCATGCCCTCAGTGCTCCGATAGTGTAATAGTTAATGAGCGTCTTTTTCGCATTGAAAGTGCCGCAGGGCAATCCAAATCGTTAGAAACAACCGCGAACCCACTTTAGCAAATTGCTGATCTCCTGTGGATCGAGTACACTGCCGAACTTCTCACAAGCTCATTTACCAATTCACTAAGTCGTATCCCTGTCGAGACATGCATGGGTCAGTTGCGATTCCGCGTTCCAAATGCTCAAAGCTACGACTCTCAGATCTGGAGCACAGCCTTCGTTTCGGGGATCGAGGGCATTCCGTGGGCGAGCCGGAATTGGTTCGAAAACGATTGTTTAGTCATCGATCGCAGTGTGGACGAATCAGGAAAGCTCTCGATCGTTTGGCCTACGGATGAGTATGGACCGATTATGCTTTCGACGGCTTCGCTGCGTTGCCAAAACGCTCCGTATTGGCTACATGTCGAGCTTGCGCGAGGAACCATACACCGCATTCGTGGACGAGGGGTCGATTGGCTTCGACTTGGCCTCAAACTTCCGGAAGCTTACACTTCTCTGATGGATAGAGCCGTTTCTGCGTTCGTCCAAGCGGTGTTGACCACCGATGAACCGGAGCGGTGCGTTGCATTCGCGCAGTCGGCGATCGATTTTGCAATCGGTGCTTCCAAACCGTTGTCGAGAGCTTTCATTTCGCAGTCGTTGCAAGCTCGCCATCAGGCCGAAAAGCAACTTAGCACGCTGCTAGGTGTTAAGCTCATACCAAATAAAAACTGGCAAAACGATATCGAAGCAATTGTGCCAGCGATCAACACCATTCATATTTCGATGGAGTTGGGGCAGATCGAATCCGAATCCAAAAGCGCAACCTTCGCGATTATTGACAAACAATTGGATTGGGCTCGCAAGAATTCAATGCGCATCTTTGCAGGTCCGCTTGTCAATCTACAAGCTCACGCAATTCCGAAATGGCTTTATTTGTTTGATGACTTTGATTCGTTGTACAATGCAGTCTGCAAGCATGCGGTTCAAGTGGTTGAGCGCTATCGCGGACAAGTCCATCTTTGGTCTGCGGCTGCTGGACTAAACGCACCCAACACGCTTGGCATCAGCGACGAACAAGTCTTGCACTTGGCCGTTGGCGTGATTCAGGCCGTGCGACGTTGCGATCCGAAAACGCCGGTTGTCCTAACCATTGATTCACCTTGGGCGGAGTACTTGGGGCAAAAAGCAGATGGAATCAGCCCACTGCATTTTGCCGATGCGTTGATTCGAGCGGATCTTGGTTTGTCTGGATTGGGGCTAGAGCTGAACTTGAATTATTGGCCTGGTGGCTCGATGCCTCGCGATTTGGTCGACGTATCCGATTTGATCGACCACTGGAATATCTTGGGGCTGCCTTTGCTCGCCCAGATCTCCGGACCGTGCAATCTGCAAGCCGATCCAAACTCGATCGCAAAGTCGTGCATCGTATCCAACTGGGCTTATCCGGTTTGTGCCAACTGGGACCAGTCGCAGATGTCCGACAGCGGCTCCATCGAAGTGACCGATTCCATAACTGTCGGTTCAAACGTCACAGAGCACGAGAAAGCCTTTTCGCAGGTTCGTCGCGATAGAATGCCGGTCAATGGTTTGGAAGTGGTGCAGATGTTGTTGGCCAAAAGCAACGTACATGGAATCATTTGGAACCAATATTCGGATCGAGACGAACACACCTATCCAAATGCGGGTTTGATCGCGGCGAGCGGAAAGCACCGATCACTGCTCGATGGACTCGCGAGGCTACGGCAATTGCATATTCACTAGTTGGCCCCTAAATTTCTTGAGAGAGTAATGATGTTTTTTTGGTTGCGAGAATTGGCAGGTTGGGGACTGATCCTAGTGGCACTCTATCTTGTTCGCACCGGACTTGTCTTCATTTCCGATATGCAAAGTCCACGCATCGTCGAATCTGCTGTCGTTATGCTGACTGCGTTAGGAATCTTGAGAGCGGGTGTTCTACTGATTCGAATTTCAACTGCCGCAAGAGTTGCGAAGTAAGTTGACATGGGTGTCTCGGCGTAACGGATCCTCCCGCTCGCCCCTGCCGCTCTCTGCAAAAAGATGGAAGGCAAAAAATTCTGTGGAAATGGATTATGCGGATTCGCTTTAGGCGATCGGCAGACCAAAAACTACGACGTAGCACAGGCTGCCAGCCTGTAATAGCTAGAAAAAGCACAGGCTAGCAGCCTGTTCTACGGGTATATCTCATGCTGCCGCTCTTGCTCCATTGACTTCAACTGCTCCCATCCGCTAAATAAAACAGGGGGAGTGGCGATCAACTTGGCAGGTTGCGAAGAATTTTCCTTTGAAAATAGGGTAATTTTTCCGATTATGCCTGTTGTATTGATGCCGGCTTGCCGAAACAAGAAGTAGAGACGCCCTAGACAAGAACTCGGTTCTCCTTCAGCGAACCTACCTAAAACAAATCAATGGCATCCTTGCAATTTGGCAAAGGTGTTACAAGCTACCAAAGGGAATTGATAGCCATGCGAATGAGAATCGCTAACTGGACACGACTCGCAGTGGTCGTAGTTGTTGTTGCCGGAACACAAACTGGATGCAAGAGCGGGTGGAAAATGCCAGGCTCTGACATGTTCTCTTGGTCCAAGAAACCAAGTGAATCCACCCTTGCGGGTAGCAGCCCAAGCCTAGCGATGCCTTCGGGAAGTCCAAGTGGGCCTGTCAGCCCGGCCCAACGAAACACACCGTCGCCTATTGCCAATAATGCTGCCAATGCGGGTCGAAGCGGTTCGCCGTACGGTGCTGCCAACTCATCCAGCCCAACATTCAACATGCCACCCAACAACCCGACCGCGAGCATGGGTGGTGCAGGTGCAGCCGCCTCCTCCAATGGCTACACAAACGGCCCATACGGGATGGTGGGCAATCAACCACGACCCAATGGCGCACCAGCACAGGGCGGTTACGGTACACCAAACAGCAACTTGGCAATCAGCGGATACGGCACTCCGTCGAATGGCTATGCTCCCAACGCTCCTGCCGGATTTAAGCCCTCGGGACCAACCGGTTATGCACCGCCTACCAATGCTGTTGCTGCAAATCCCCCATCGCTTCCGCTAGCATACGGCGGTGGACTTCCGCCTGGCGCAGGTTCACCGCAAGCGGGAATGGGTTCACCTTCCTTTGCGAACAATTCAATTCAAGCCATACCCGCCACGTATAACAATGGAGCGGTAAACCAAATGCCACAACCGCTGCCTGTTCCTAGCCAATCGAGCATGCCAAATGGCTTTCCGCCAAACATGCCATCTGTGGCTACACAGCAATACAATGGTGCAGCTCCGTATCGACCGGGCAGTGTTGCAAGAACTACGGGTTACGATTTTTCCAACCAGGGACCGGGAGGAGCCGTCGCTAACTCGATACCAACGATGTCCCCAGGCACGGGGCTACCTCCAGCGGTATCGAACACGGCAAACGGAATGCCTAATGGAATGCCCAACGGGATGAACCGATAAAGCGAGCGTTCGAACGATAAGACACGTGCGATAGGCTTTTAGCGCTGCCAGCCAGCAATAGTCTCAAAAACACAGGCTAGCAGCCTGTGCTACATAGTCTCGAACTAGCGGGAAGTGCCGATCCAATTTTCGTTGAAGCTCGCGTGCTTCATGCTCTTGCCTTCCTTGACGAAATAGCTGTAGACGACATGGATCATGCCATCTTTGCTTTGCATGATCGCTGGATAGTGATATGAACCTTCCGCATGATCTTCAATGGATCGGGACGTTTTCCAGGAAAGTCCCTGGTCGTCTGAAAGCAACAAAGTCAGGCGATTGCGTCCGTTCTTGGTGTCATTGCAGATGAGAATCCAATGCCCGTTCGCCAAGCGAATGCCATCCAAACCAGAGCCGGGATTTGGGATGCTGCTAACACCAACCGTTCCCCAAGTTAGGCCCTCGTCCTTCGACTCGCTCTGCCTAACAAAACCTGTGTAACCATTCTCTCGCATATAGGCGACCAGCGTTCCATCGTCGCGCCGAAGCACGGTGGGTTGAATAGCACCGAATCCAAAGAGCGGCTTACTTGAAAACCAATTTTCTCCTTCATCGTCGCTGATTGCCATGATCGACAGCGAATAAGTATCGGTATAAAGCGGTAACAAGATACGTCCACTAGGTAGCACCGTCGGTTTGCAGCGCGGTTGCCAACCAAGTCGCTGCAACAGCTTCTCGCCCAACCTCGCCTTTACGGCCTCGACGGTCTTGGCTCTTCGTTCGGTCAGCTCACCTCCGAGCCCCTTGATTTGGTCCTCAAGTTGCTTCAATGCTTCCTCTTGGAAATTATCCGGCTTGAGAAGAATCATGCTATCCCGGTTCCATTTTGGGCAACCCATCCCAGTAGGGTTTTCGGAAACGCGAAATCGTGTGATGCATGACTCCCACGAGTTCGCGAGGATGACCGGCCAGAACAACCATAATCGCCCCTTGGCATCGGTCATGAGGCAAGTATTGCAGTCCGGGAAGCCCGGCGTATCCGCCATCAAGAATGCTTCGCTCCATGTCTTGCTACCCGCTTTTTGTCGTGCACCCCAAACGGCAACATCATCTGCCGAGCGTTCACCCGACCCTCGATACCAAGAAACAAGTAGATCACCGTTAGCAAGTTCGGCGATCCCAGGTGCATGATTGTGTTGCGGATGAAGCGGAAAGATCAATTCGTCGGAATAGATTGGTTTCGGCTCCTCGGTTTCCTCTGCGGAGGTCAAGCGGCAAATCGCGATGGAGATCAATGTGATGAACATCGAAGCTAGTGTCGTGATCATTCGAAAACGCAGATGACGGAGAAGGATAGTCAAGGTGGAGAGTCCTTTGTTTGAAATGATCATCGAAAACGGATTGAAAACAGATCGGATTCGACCATGGATAGTCTCAATTTGATCGGGCGACCTTCCAAGGCACGAACATTGCTGCCGGCTTTCCATCGAACAACCCGGTCGATTTCGTCGCCAATGATGTAGATCGATTCCTTCTCGGAAAAACCACCAATCGGTTTCCCTTGGTCATCTTGGATTTCAATACGAAGGCTTCCTGCTGCACTGGTCGCATAATTGATGGACAGTTCATCGCCCACAAAACGAAACAACTTGGTTTCAAACGTACCAGGATCGGCACCCGCATGAACCGACGCAAAACCATCCGTTCTAAGGGTAAAACGTCGAAAGGGAGTTGTGTAGATCGACATCTCCGTTGGACTCGTTGGCACTACATTCAGGGCGGCATAGTTCGATCGATTGCCCCACCGTTCCGGATCGAGCCCAGGCCGAATGAATGCCTCTCGGAATGTTCGATCGTATGGGCTATTCTGGCGAGCCGTCATAAAAAGGATGTCCGTGCTCTCACCTCGCCCTGGATGAAATCGAGTCGGAGTTGCAATGTAAATATGCGGTGCGCGAAAATAAGGATGAGTCAAGGTCGTATAGATATGCTCTCCCTCGAAATTAGGTTTCATCGGGATCGCTTCGGTCCACGTCATGAAATCGTTCGAGGTTGTACGACAGACCGATCTAAGTTTCTTGTCGAGAAAATGCCGGAAATAACATACATAGCACTGCTCGCTTTCCGACCAGAAGGAAACGTTCTGTGAATCAAATGCATATTCACTCGTGTATTGGATCACAGGTCTGTCGCTGAGTTTCCGCCAGTGAATCCCGTCCGCCGAAACAAAAGCGTAGAGCATCGACTTGACTGTGCCAGCCAACGCCTTGAATCGCTCGCTCGCCGGAACGCCGGGCCTCGCATCCAACATAGGCGAAAAGTTATGGCAGAACGGAGCTTCGTGAAGGATCACATTGTTGTCTTTGCTCCCATCGAGTTCGACCAGTCCAAGCATTGGCTTCGTCCAATGGATGCCATCTCGGCTTTCGCAGTAACGAGTCACCTCCGACTGATCGCCGTCGAACTTAGAACCACGGGCTTCGCGTGTATAAAGCCGATAAATGTCGCCATCCTTGATAACCGTGCCGTACTCAAGATTATCGGCAGGCTCGCTCATGGGTGGAGCAAGCTTGGGCTCGTGAAGCTTGAGCGAAACGTTATCCAAGCGTGCAATTAGGAATGGATCGACAAACAACTCGCGACGCGAGCCAAGTTCGATCGGCTCTTCAGCGAAAAGAGGTTGTTGCGCAAAAGCCTCCACAATCGTTAGCGTGAGCAACAACCCAATGATCTGCAAGACTCTTCGCATGATAATCCTTCTCGTCATACAGTGGAGACGTGCGGATAGTTCGCTCTAGATGCGCTCGTTACCCAACTCTGACCCGCACTCATTACCCAACTCATGTTCTCGTTACCAAGCTCTGCTTGGTAACGCACACTCTGGAAGCTCCGCTTCCCGTCCGCGTCAATACCGTTCAACTAGTTGTTACCTGTCAGCCGCTCAAACTTGCCTATGAGGCTCGGATGTCATAGCAAAGGATTTTGTCTTGCTCGCGGAGATAGAGTTTGCCATCGAGAATGACCGGGTGCGACCAACTAGGACGTTTTCCGCTCTCTGGGATCTTAAAGGAGCCAACTTCTTTGTATTCCTTCGGATCTGCCTCAACCAACGCCATGACGCCGTTTGCGTAACGAATGTAAAGTCGATCACCACCTGCAACCACCACGGCTGAGCCTGAACCTGAACCCTTGCTGGCCCATCGAACTTCGCCAGTCATTAGATCAGCGCAGTAGGGACGCCCCGCATCATCCGAATCGCCATACACATGGTCTCCGACCAAGACCACGCCACCATGCTTGTTAGCCAGCTTGGTAATTAAACCATAGACTTCTTTGATGGTTACACTGCCGTTGGAGGAAGGAACTTGTTTGACTAGCGCAGCACCGCGTTTGTAACCTACCGAATAGAAGATCAAATCATCGCGAACAACAGGTGTAGGAATGACGGAGGTGGTCTTGTCGATGGGATAAGTCCAAAGCAAGCTTCCAGTCTCAGAGAATCCCATCAGGCCGCTGCCGGTCGACTGAACATAGACTTTCATATTGCCAACCTTGGAGATACCAACCGACGAGTGACCTGCACCGCGGTCGTCAGGGTTCTTGCACGTCCAAAGCGTTTCACCGGTTTTCTTGTCCAAAGCGACGACTGTCGCGCTCGCCCCACCTGGAGTGCAGATGACTTTGTTTCCATCGATCAATACCGATTCACTGTATCCCCAGCTATCTGCGTTTTTCCCACCGAGGTCCTTCTTGAGATGCTTCTTCCAAACTTCTTTTCCATCAGATGCTTGACAGCAAACAAGTAAACCGTCGGGTGTTACGACATACACTCGACCGTCATCCACCGTTGGCGTGCTGCGAGAACTTTGCCAGTCCGGTTGACCGCTCGTCCAGGGAGTGCCCGTCTTTGTGGCCCAAAGTTGTTTGCCTGTTGTTCGATCAAAACAGGTCAAGTATTCGTCGGCATCTTTTTGAGTCGATGCTCCATCGCCCAAAGTGTACATTTTATCGCCGACAATCGCCAAACTGGCGTACCCACGTCCAGCTCCCGACGTTTCCCAAAGCAACTTGGGTCCTTCAGCAGGCCACGATTTCAGCAGCTTTGGATCGTTGACAACCGCAGTTCGATTTGGCCCCCGAAAGGTTGGCCAATCGTCACCGAGGGTCGTTTGGCAAATCGAAAAAGTCAAACCGAGTCCGAGGAAGAAAATGGAATTCCAAGACTTGAACCGCTGATGCATGAACTCACTCCTGATAAAATCATTGGTAAAATGGGGAAGCTTTGTGGGGAAGGATCGCCGTAATCTATTCTAACCGAAATTCCCGCGAACGTTAAATGGCTGCTAGTTGGGAAGCAAACGATCCGTTAACGTCGCCTTTTGCGGTGCAAAAGGGGACAATCGGACATTTATTTCGTTTTCGGGTACGTTCTTCGTTGTGCGACGCTCCGCGTCGCAGGAATCACGACGGCGGAGCGTCGTGCAACTTACTCCACCAAAGCACGTTCTCGTCGAAACGATTGAGAACACCTAGGTCAGAAAAGCCATGAAGCAACCAACGATCGATCAACGGCTGGCGATGCGGCAAAGGCCACATGGGTCGGCATTGATGTACCAAAGCTGGAACGATCTGCTGTTCCTTCATTGGCGAGCGGAACCCGACGCGATCCAAGCGAAGCTACCCAAGGGCTTGTTTGTCGATTGCTTCGAAGATCAAGCTTACCTCGGTCTTGTTCCATTCTACATGCGGAACATCCACTTTCGGTGGACACCCTCGCTCCCATGGATTTCGTACTTCCTCGAAATCAACTTGCGGACATATGTGGTTGATGAAGCTGGAACGCCAGGTGTTTGGTTCTTTTCGCTCGATTGCAATCAACCCTTGGCTGTCTGGGCGGCCAGAACACTGTTTCAGTTGCCCTATCAGCATGCCAAGATGTCCGCACCGAAAAACAAGGACGGGGAGATCGATTATCGTTCCTTTCGCGCCCATTCAAAAACACAAAAGGGTCTAACTCAAACTCAATTGCAATATCGTATTCATCCTGAAAGTTCGTATGCAGAGCCTGGGACGTTGGATTTTTTCTTGGCCGAACGCTACTTGCTCTTCGCGGTGAATCGAAAGGGGAAACTGCGAACGGGCCAAGTTCACCACACGCCATACCCTCTTAGCCAAGTGTCCGTCGAACAATACGAGACAGATTTGTTTGCGCTCAACGGATTCGCTTTCCCCATGAGACGATTCGATCATGCGGTCGGATCACGCGGTGTCGACGTCGAAATCTTTCCACTCTCCTTGAAATAGCGATCGGGGCGAGCGACGGCAAATCCCCTGACTCACCCAATTTGCCTTGTCCAACAAAGCGTGGGTTGATTGCAAAACAAGAATCACCTATTTACCAACTTATGAAATGGGATGAAAGAAAGACTATCGCCAACAACCCTTCGGCGCGACTCGTATTGGGATCGCGTAGATTTTGCCTCGCAATGGGGGCTTTCGGCATGTCGTACGTCAACATTGCAAAGACTTGGCGGTTTCTGCTTTTTTGCGTCGTGTTGGCACTCTTGCCACTTCCAAGTCTTGTGGCGCAGATCAATCTGAATCCACCCAATGAGTTAAATCCAGGAGCTTCGAATCGTCCGCCTCAGCAGTCTCCGCCGTCTCAGAATAGCCAGCCAACCGGCGTTGCTCCCACTCAGCACACGTCCTCGCCTCCCCCGCAGTTTCGCACATCGAATCAGCCAAACTCATCGAATCAGCCAAACTACCGCACGGCCCAACAGCCCTCCCCAAACTTGACACCGCCGACGATTGGCAATTCTCCGGGGGCAGCACCCGCTCCATTGCAATCGAACGCGGCCGCGCAACCACCCTTGTCGCAACAAAACAATGCAGCCCCGCAAGTCGCAACACCCGTCAGTGACGCTTCGTCGATGACACCGGAAGCGGTCATGAATTACATTCAGCAACAGCAAGCCGCGACGGACATCGATGCAACCCTCAAGCAAACGTTGATCACGCTGTACGAAGCCATCCTGGCGGAACTGAAATCGCGAGCCGAGAGCGAAAAGGTCACGAAAGAGTTCCTGGTCGCCTACGAAGCCGCACCTGCCGCCACCCTCGAAGCCAAGAAACGCAAAGAAAGCCCCCAGCCTCGGCGCGTCTTTATGGAGGGATCTCTCGAATCCTCAAGTGTCGAGACCTTGCAAAAGTACCAATTGGAGATTCAAGGAGCAGCGCAAGCCGCAACCGACGGCAGAACTCGTTTCGAAGCAGCTATGATTTCCCGCGATGCTCGTCGCATAGAAATCCCGCGACTCATTGCCGAAGACAAAGCCACCATCGCAAAGAACAACGAAGCGTTAGCGTTGCCGCCACCCGAAGGAATCGACCCAAGGGTTCGCGAAGCCACAACCCTCTTGCTTCGATCCAAACTGCTGGCTCTCAATGATCGCATTCGAAGACTCGAACAAGAACAGCGCACTTACGATGCTGAGTTGGAAATGCTTCCAGCCCGCAAAGAAGTCTTGTTAGCAGAAGAGAAATTTCAACTCGCCAAACTCAAGGAAGTCAAAGATGAGCTTGGCAAGCGTCGCGAAAACCAAATAGCAGAACAGAAGCGAAAACTAGAAGAGCTGGTCGCGAAGTCAACCACGGACACTCCGGAAATCAAATCCCGAGCGGCAGCCATTCTCAAGCGGTCGGATGAATGGTTGCAATTGGCCAAGAAAAATGCGGCACTTCAAATGGAGGTCGACGCCACAAACTCCGAACTTAAGCTTTGGACCGACCGCTACAAAATCATGAAGGATCGGATCGCGCCGGACACGAACAAACTTTCAACCGAACGATCTCGACACGTCTCCAACTTCAATAGTTGGGTTGGTCTGATGCTGAGAAAGCAACGCAACGAACTTCCCGACATCAGTCAACTCAAACTCAAACTTCGAGACTATGAAACGCGTATCCTCGCAACAGAAACGCTCAAGTTAGAACTCGACGATTGGAAGGCATCGTCGGACAACGCAGAGGAACCTGCGAATGGATCGGCGATCACGTATGATCAAATTGAGCAATTTGCAACTGCCCCGCCCTACGAACAAAAGCGTATTCTGTCGGCCATGGAGAACAAGCTCGTTGACGAGTTTCTTCTAGACACGAAAATCTACTTCGATAAAGTAGTGAAACTCGCCGACACGAATCAGCAGACGATCGATCAGGTCAAGCTATATCGATCGTTCATTGACGAGAATGTTTTGTGGATCCGTTCCAGTGAACCGATCAGCAAGAACGATTTCATGCAGCTTTGGCCATCGCTCAAATGGCTCTTCGACATTCAAAACTGGCGGAGTTTACCGCTGATCTTGTTCCAAGATTTGCAAACTCACCCGTGGGGTTATGTTTTTTGCGTTAGTTGCTATTTGGTGTTGTTGGCAAATCTTAAACGCGTCAAGAAGCAGATCGAATTGCAAGGCATAGTGGCAAGCAAGCCCAATTGCACATCGTTCACACCAACAGCGAAAGTATTGGCGGGTTGTGTGATCTTAAGTTCTCCCCTTGCGATCTTGCACCTGGGAATCGGTTGGCGACTCTTGAGCGCTTCCGAACCCAACGCATTTGCCGAATCGATCGCGATGGGGCTGTTGGTCAGCGCTCGCTATTTTTTCCCGTTGGAAATGATCCGGCAAATAAGTCGAGCGGGAGGCTTGGCGGAAAATCACTTTCAGTGGCCTGATTCCCTAACGCAATCGCTTCGCAAGAACCTCCGCTGGTTCATCGACCTCGCCATCCCGGCGGTGACGATCGTCGGGATATCGCAGTTCGGTGAGGCGAAATGGGAGAACTCGCTCGGCAGACTAACATACAGTCTCTTGATGTCATTGTGCTTTATTTACTTGTCGATACTTTTGCATCCGACCAAGGGTGTGTTTAGCAATTTCTTGAGCCGCAACGCGGGTGGTTGGATCGATCGCCTACGTTACATTTGGTATAGCGTCCTGTCGGCAGGGCCGCTTGCATTGATGGCCATGAGTTTGATGGGCTATCATTACACCGCCATTCGCCTTGCCATGCATTTGCACACAACGTTCATTACATTGATCGGCTTGTTATTGCTTGCTAGTTTCATTCGCCGGTGGCTGCTACTGCGACGACGCCAGATTGTTGTATCGCAAGCAAGACAGCGACTTGAGGAGGCGCGGCGCCGAGATCCCGGTGCGGCGTTATCCCATGCCCCTAACACTTCCGTAAGTGCGGTTGATTCGGCTGCCGATTTAGCCCAGATCAATGCACAGACCATTCGCTTGGTTCGCAGCACGCTCGTGTTTGCTGCCATTGCTGCAGTCGCGTTTATTTGGTCGGGCGTACTACCGGCCGTTGGAGTCTTGGAGTCGATCAAGCTCTGGACGGTCGAGGGGGCAACCCCAAGCGAAAGGACTCCCATCACCCTGGCGCATATGCTGATCGCGATACCCACGATCATCATGACCGCCGTCGCTGCTCGCAATTTGCCTGGACTGCTTGAAATCGCGTTATTGCAGCACTTGCCTCTCGAAAACGCCGTTCGCTACGCCATATCAACTTTGTCCCGATATGCAATTCTGACCCTCGGCATTGCGATGACTTTTAACAGTATCGGCGTGCGCTGGGCAAGCATTCAATGGTTGGTTGCTGCCTTGGGCGTCGGTTTGGGATTCGGCTTGCAGGAGATTTTTGCCAATTTTGTTTCCGGCTTGATCTTGCTGTTTGAACAGCCCATTCGAGTCGGTGACGTCATCACGTTAGGCGAAACGACTGGCTCGGTGACACGGATTCGAATGCGAGCAACGACGGTTACCAATTTCGATCAGCAAGAGCTCATTATTCCAAACAAGGATCTGATCACAGGTCGACTGCTTAACTGGACATTGACCGATTCGACAAATCGAATGGCGATCCAAGTCGGTGTATCCTATACTTCCAATCCAAACCTAGCCTGTGCATTGCTTCGAGAAGTCTGCGTTCAACATCCGAATGTACTGAGCGATCCTGCTCCGACCGCGTTCTTTGAACAGTTTGGAGACAGTACTCTCGATCTCAAGGCGCGGTTTTATCTAGCCAATCTTGAGCAACGCTTGCCAACGCGGCACGACTTGCATTCTCAAATCCTGCTGAAGTTTGCCGAAGCTGGAATTGAGATCGCGTTCCCACAACGCGATCTACACTTGCGAACGATTCCAGCCGAATTGACTTCGGTGCTCAGTGGTGCTGGCAAATAAGCACATCGGCATGAGTCTTCGAGTGAAACAAACTGATAGCCGAAGGGCGATAGCCCCGGTTCTCGACGAATGTCGAGTTATTGGAAAACCGGGGCTAGCGCCCAACGGCTAATTGGGTTGAAAAACTTACGCTGATGTGCTTAGCTTCCTTTCAGCTAAGTAAGATTTTACGTACGCCTACTGAGTTATCGCGACTCAGTTATCGCGACTGGGATGTCACACAAAGGACAATCTAGGTCGATAATGGACAATGTGAGGTCACCAAGTTCTGCACTTTCTGGCACGCGAAGTGCGAACTTCACCGCAAATAATTCCCCCGACTTCCAGGCCATTTTAGTGTGTTGACTTGTGACAATCTCGCTACCCTCAGCGTGCCGCCAAATGAGCTTTGCTGTACCTGCCCCGCGTGGGCGATGTCCACGCAAGTGTTCAAAATCAACCACAAAATTAATGACTGAGTCCCTCTTTAAACAAAGTTTTGGGAATGGCGTTTCCATGGGTCTCCCATCTAACGATATTCCCTTGACTTTGAATTCCGAATCCGAGATTTTGACAGGCTTGGGAGTTACGGGTGGTGGTTTAATTGAATTCCAGAAGATCCCAAGTCCTAAAAGGCAGACGATCAATACCGCCAACGCAATAAGCCAACTCCGCATCTTTGAGTTCATGATACGATCTTCGATTCGGAGCTTTCCATAATACATCCAATCCAAATCAAAAAGTGGAAACAAAACCTCATCGCGAACCGTAGGTCGCCCAAACCTTTTCGTCTATCGAGTTCAATAAGAATTCTATGTGTCCATCGGCAAACAAAAAATTTGCCCCGGTTTGATGCATACTATTAGCTGTATAAAGTGACTGCTGAATCGAGCCACCATTTGCGCAGGACCGTTTGTTCGGTGTTAATATGTGAAAGTAATTCATGCACCCGGCACCATACCAATATATCCCATTGTTTGTTTCGCTTACAGGACCATTGGAGGGTGCCGTCATACACTCATCGACGAACCGATCTGAATCTTGCGGTTCAAGAATCGACCTCTTTCTCAATAGTAGTAGACTGCCTTGAACAACATTTCTGTCCAGTGGACAAGTCTCGGAGAACAAGGATGTAAACGAACTCCCATTGCTAAAGGACGATCGCGTTGGAGATGTTCCCTCCTCAAAATACCAGGGACTGTTTCGCTTCATGCTCAGCGTCGTTCCCCGATTGATGACATAGTCCGTGCGAACGTCTTGTTGTTTGCTCGTCGATGGACACCGGTAGAGCGAGATGCGGGACTTCTTAGCAATTGGATTTTCATCCACATCCTTCGAAAGATCCAGCTGACGATACAAGTCATCCATTTCAATGTCAGGCAGAATGGCAACCAACGGTCCGTGACCAGCATCACCCGCACCTCGGGGGAAAACGCGATACCTCGTTTCATAGTTGGTAATCGCAATACCAATTTGTCGAAGGTTGTCACTGCAACGCAAACGGCGAGAACTGTCGCGAATCGCGTTTACCGCAACAACAGTTAAGGATAATAGCAAACCGACGATACCAATTGCTACGACCAATTCTACCAACGTCATCGCTGGCCGCACTGATTTTGCACGCACGCGTGGGAATCGAGCCTGAAAAATAGTGGAATGGATTATTTGCATCGTAGCGCTGAACTCGACTGAGTAAAAGAACTCGTCAAAGTAACTATCTACATGTCATAACCCGTGACTGGGCGCTTTTGCGCAAAGAAAGCAGAAAGATTTTGAAAATCCTTGGGACCTTCGAGCCCTACAAGCAGTGACCCTCCTTCGGACTCGAGGCGAGATTAACTTCGAAAACCCGGCGGCCATGGCTTCCAATGACTATTTCTTTGGAATGGACTGATCCGAAACTGAGGGGCCGTCCTTTAAATGGCGAGCCAAGAAATCGAACGTTCCCTTACCGTTAATGGTATGCGGACCATCAAACCATTCGATTTCGCAGTCTTTAGGCGATTTGAGGATCGTCGAGTACAGCCGATTCACTTTGGCAAATTCCAACGCGACGCGTTCATCTGGGGCAACGCCATCAAAATGCCCGCGCTCCACCATGAACGGTCGTGGAGCGATCAAAGCAGCCATTTCCGCGTAATTAAAACTCCGTCCCAATCCGAACTCAAAAATCTCGTACTCGTTTGTCCAAACATAACTGTAAGGGCTTGTCGTGTTGGCGTTCTTCCATACCCAATCGTTGAAATCTGCAGAGCAAATCGATAAACAGTATTCCGGAACCAGTGCCGGAATACGCATCGCGCTTTTTCCACCGTACGACAAACCGTAGAATCCGATTCGCTTTGCATCGACTTCGGGACGCGTCGAGAGCCAACGCACAATCTGCTGATGCTGGGGCACTAGAATCGAAAAAAGGGTTCTACCAAGCGGATTGCTCTTGCGTTGCAACGTCCTGAATCGATCCTGGAACAAGTATAGGTTTTGTGGAGCAAAGACGACGTAACCTTGCTCGACAAGCTGCACGGAAACATCATGGTAGGCGGGATGATCCCCAACGATCGTGTCCGATGGCCGCCCTTCAAGTCCGTGTTGAAAAACAACGCACGGACGATGATCGACCGGCTTTCCATCGCGTGGTATCAATAGGACGCCATACGCGATGACTTCATCAAACACATCCAGCACGACTTCGTAACCCAACCACTTGGGTTTGTCGTAAATAAGTCTCGTGCGCGGCTTGAGTGGAGCTAGTTCTCGCTCCCAATCGCCGATCGTCTCCTTTCGAAACACGTCTCGTGCGGGCTGTATTGCGGCCACGTAGTTGTTGGAGTCGACACCTTTTAGTTTGTCCCAAAATGGCTGCCGTTCAACTGCCGCAGACTCCAAAATCCGTTGCTGGAACCGATCCCATTTGTCGAGTGTTTCTCGCTGTCGTTGCTTGGCTGGCCCAAGTTGTTCAATGGCTCGATCCGCGACTTGAATCTTTGAGTTTTCGGTTCGTTTCTTGACACTCAGCAAATCAAGACAGAGGGAGATCGACTTGGCTGAGGGTTCCCCATTCGTTGTTGCTGAATCGGGCACTACCAGATGAAGTCGGTCGCCATGATTCGATTTTCCGGCAAGGCGACTTGCGATTGCAAATTCACGTTCCACATCCGAGAGCAAGGGTCCCGCCAACACGCCGGGAGCACCACCCTCTCCTGGTATCTCAACCGCCGGACCTGCGACCGCATCGACGATCAAATGTCGTGGAGCGATCATGGCAGCCAATTGTGCATCACCGAAGTGGCTCAGCAAGCCTTGAACGTTCCGATGTATGGGCTCGCTCCAGACTCGTTCACGCGGTCCAAAATGGCCGGATACGCACGTTGCGTCGACTCGCTCATCGACAGCTCCGGTGTGCAGGGCAACCCAGCCTCCTTCGCCCCACCCAGCTACCAAAATCGGCGTGTCCGGATTCTCCTTTTTGAAGATATCGATGGCAGCCATCGCTTCGCTAACTTGGTAGCCAAGCATATGTCGCCCCAGTACGAACGCAGACCGGTAAATAAACTCTTGGTCGGTCATTTTCGAGCGTCCATTGCGAGCCTCGCGATTGCGACTCAATACGCTTGGAACAATCACCAATCCACCTTGATGTGCAAGTTGAAAAGCAAGGTCGCTGGCGTTTGGACCTATGGAGCAGAGTTGCTCGGGCATTTGTGCTGCGTCAGGGATCAGCACGCAGCAAAAACGAATGTTCGCACGCTCAGGGAGCACGACCATGCCGCTTGCATCCACACCTGGAAAAACGGGCCAACGGACTTGATGGGCCGTCGCATAGTCACTCGATGCCAATGCGCTCGACTTGCCCGCGACGGCACTCAATCGTGACTCGACCGCAAAGGCTCCGTTTCGAATGCGTGCGTCGACCATTCCGAGTTGCTTTTGCAGGAGCCCCCGTCGCGCCGAGATGGAATCCACTTTCCCATCGACTTGCTTGTCGGGCACAGGCCATGCCGCTTCGCGCTCAACGACAGACTGATCGATTTGTCGAAGCAAGAAACGATCGACGTTTTCGACCAGTTCGGATGCGATATCCCCCTCGATCGTAAGCGCCTCGGTTTGAGCAAGACTCTGGCTGTGTGCCTTCGTTTCAAGAAGAGCCAAGGTCATGGCCGCGAGCATAACCACGTTGAACAAGTGCAAACACGGTCGACAACGCAAAGAAGACTTCATTTTGGAATCGCTTTCTGGCTACTTCGAGCTTGGCTACTTCGAGATGGACTGGCGAATGGACTCTAAGGCCTGCTTCGCTTCCGCCCAGTTGGGCAAGAGCTCTGTAACTCGCTCTAAGAATGGCAAACCTTTCGCTGGCTCACCGCAGGCGTCCCATATCATACCTGTTCTGAGCAATAAATCGACATCGTCAGGACTCAGGGCCAATGCCTTTTGGTAGTATTTGACGGCATCCCTTGGACGCGATTCCGACAATAAGTTTGCCAACAATCGATGGTACTCTACCGAATTCGTCTCGAGTGAGCATGCAAACTCCATGTGTAGGATCGCGTCATCTAAATTGCGTTCGACGATCAGCATTGCAAGCGTAACATGTGCTCGAGCCAATTGATTATCCAGTTGAATCGCTGTCTCACAATGATCTATCGCTTCCGCCACGCGGCCGATTCCTGCGAGCGACGCACCGAGATCCGCGTGCGCGCGAGCAGAATCGGGCCTTAGCTGAACTTGATCTTCGCAAAGACTTATCGCTTCGTCGAGACGCCCATCCTGAATCAACGAAGCCACCAAACTCGACTGTAGCTCCTCGTTATTGGGATCATTCTTGGTTGCCGCTTGGTAGTACAGAACCGCCTTTTCATAATTGCCCGTATCGAACAGCAGGTGCCCCATATTGGAGATTGCATCTGCATCTTTCGGGTCCAGTGAAAGAGCTCGATCCAAGTAATGTCGCGCCAGGTCGTATTCTCGCAGATCGATCAGCATGCCCGCATAATTGGAGTTTGCTTTGGAGTTATCGGGCTCGATTTCCAACGCTTTGAGAAAACACTCGCGGGCCTCGTCGAAGCGATTCTTCTTCGAATAGATGCCACCAAGTCCAATCCAAACGGTGGTGTTTCGTGGCGACTTCGCCACGGCGTCCGTCCAAACGCTCACCTCCGATTGATAAACCTTGTTTCGTTCCCAGGTCGTAACCCCTAGCAAAAAGGCGATCAACAGTGCGATCGACAGCCCCACTTGGTTCTTAAGACGGGGCTTGAACGGCAATCTCGAAAGGAGTTGGTACGCACCCATGACGACACTTGCAATCACAATCGACAACGGCAAATACATGCGGTGCTCGAATACAAGATCTTTGATAGGAACGATGCTCGATGTCGGTGCAAGGATGAGAAAGAAACTGCAGCCTAAGAAACTTGCTTTTGGGTAACGGGAAACTCCCCAAAGACTTGCGGCTAAAAGCAGCGTTACGAACAGGAGTTGAGGCCAAACATCGGCGACCGATCTAGCGACAGGCCAAGCATGGTAAACGCATTGCCCACTTGGCCAGAATGCAAGTCCGAGATAGTGAACGATGACGGACGATTGGCTCAACAGATAAGTCCAAGAAGTCAAGCCAGGCACATTGACCAACGAACCGTTGTTGTAGTCCTCGGAATGGTGCAGCATCGACCATGCAAGTACCCCCCATGTCAATGCTAAGCCAAAATAGTAGAGACTTCGTTTGGTAAAAATCTCTTGCCAAGATTTCGCAACATAGGCTCGATCATACCAAAGGACGACAATTGGAGCCGTAACCATGACTTCTTTGCAGCCCATCCCAAAGCCACAGGCGAGAATCGACAATACCGACCAAAGCCAGCCTATTCGCGATTGTTGTGATCGGATGAAGCAGTAGAGCGTAGTCAAGTAGGCAAGCCCCATTAGCGATTCAAGTCGTTGAACGATGTAGGTGATGGCCTGGGTGTTGAGTGGATGCAGAGCCCAAAGAATCGCGATCACAAATGCCACCCAAATTGCGAAGCGACTATCCATGGAGGCATTCGATTGCAGCGTCCGACGAACGATTCCGAACAGGACGAGCGAGGCAGCAAGGTGGATACCTAAATTGACCGCATGGTACCCCCAAACATGATAGCCGTTCACTGCGTAATTCATCGCAAAGGTATAGTGAGCAAAGGGCCGGTTCGTGTTGTGCATCGCCACAGTGGGCGGCCAAAGCTGACGAATCGCAGTCTCGTCCAAAATCCTCGGAATGTCGTCAAACAAAAAGGGGACTTGAAACGTGTTTGAGTATGCAACCAGGCCCGCCGCAACGATCGTCGCGATGGAACTGAGGAAAAGGAAAGTGGATCTTCGCAAAGGCTCAGTCAAGATTGGCAATCGTCATACACTAAATAGATACGGATTGGGGCAGAATCGATTCCTGACATCATTGGCTCGTCGGAATGCAATTGCAGGAGAAATCAAATAGCATGTCACAGTCTACGTCAGCCGGATGTCAAGAAACACGATTGTATCGATAATTCGCCTGGGACTGTCCATGAATGGGTGATCCTGACTCTTCCGAGTTGCTGCGTCTCGAACTGGCACTTAACCTCATAGCATGTCGTATCACCCTTCTGAATTAAAAATTTCGGTCGTCATCCCTTGCTACAAGGTCGGTGAACATTTGGCAAAAACGGTTGCTCGGATCGGGCCTGAGGTTTCGAGGATCTATTGCGTAATCGATGGCTGTAAAAATGGCAGCATGGAAGCAGCAAAATGGGCCCAGTCGCAAGATCGTCGAGTGCAGATCTTGTCGCATGCGAACAACCAAGGGGTCGGTCGAGCATTCATCACGGGCTATCAAGAGGCTGCCCAAGACCATGCGGACATCATCGTCAAACTCGATGGCGACGGTCAGATGAATCCGGAAGAGATCCCTCGATTGATTGAACCGCTGGTTCGAGGGGAAGCGGACTACGTCAAAGGAAACCGGTTCTTTCATTTGGAGCATCTGCAATCGATGCCCATCGTTCGCATCTTTGGTAACGCCGCCTTATCGTTTTTCTCGAAGCTATCGTCAGGCTACTGGAACCTATTCGATCCTACCAATGGATTTGTCGCAATTCATGCCAAGGTTGCAGAACACATTCCATGGAGCAAAGTGCATAACCGGTACTTTTTTGAATCCGACTTGCTGTTTCACTTGTACATGATTCGGGCTGTAGTATTCGACGTGCCTATGCAAGCTCAATACGGTAACGAAACAAGCGGTTTGAGCATCATCAAGACAATCTTCCAATTTCCATGTTTCCATTTCATTAATTTTGTTCGTCGCATTTTTTATTGTTATTTTTTAAGAGAGTTCAATATTGCCTCGTTAAACTTAATTGTCAGTATCGTACTGATTGGGTTTGGCGTCAGCTTTGGCACGATCAATTGGGTGCGAGGCAACGAGTTGAATCAATTGGCTTCTGCAGGCACTGTCATGTTTGCCGCGTTGCCCGTCATTTTAGGTTGGCAAGCATTGCTAGCATTCTTGGCGTATGACGTCGGAAACTATCCCAAGAAACCCCTCCAGCAAACGTTTCGGGCGTAGGATGGACTGCCAGTCCGTCTTTTTTCGGACAGACTGGCAGTCCGTCCCACGGCGAGTCCTTGTTCGGGTTCGTATTTTTCTTTCCTGGGGTCTTTAGTACAATGAGCGACGGTTGGGGTTCTTCGGCCCCTGCTAAGCGTCGGACCAACGCCTCCACTCAACCCAAAACGAACTGGTTAAAAATTGCCTGCAGCTTCCGGTTCGCTAACCCAACCCGACAACCTCGCAAACGCAATCTCGTCTGAAGCACCAGCCCTTGAGGTCGTCGATCTTTGGAAAAAATACGGACAGAACCAAGCCCTTAGTGGTACATCCTTTTCTGTGAAGCAAGGTGAAAGGCTAGCTTTGCTCGGCCCAAATGGGGCGGGCAAGACAACCTTAATCCGGTCGATGTGTGGACGCGTAAAAGCCGATCGAGGCCAAGTCCTCTTGCTCGGTCGGTCTATCCGCGAGCCCGATGTTTTGCAAAGGATGGGTGTTATTCCTCAAGATTTAGCCATCTATTCTGACCTGACGGCCAAACAGAATCTTGAATGCTTCGGGCAGCTGTACGGGCTGCGATCTCGGAGGCTTCGAGAACGCGTGTCCTGGGCGCTCAAATGGATTGGTCTTGAAGATCGTGCGAACGACTTAACGAGCGGTTTTTCTGGCGGAATGAAACGTCGGGTCAACATCGCATGCGGCGTCTTGCACCGACCTCAGATTTTATTGCTAGATGAACCTACGGTGGGTGTCGATCCACAAAGTCGTCAACGTATCTTCGACATGCTCGATGAACTGAACCAAGAGGGGACCAGTATTGTCCTAACGACGCATCACCTCGACGAAGCGGAGACACGTTCCGATCGAATCGTGATTATCGACCATGGCAAAGTCGTTGCCGATGGAACACTCGAGCATCTTATCGAATCGACCATTGGTGCACGACGTCAAGTCGCAATCGAAGCGACAGGATTGCTCATGGCTGTTCCATCCGGACTGGAACGGGATGCGTCCCGGAATCGATTTGTTTGTTTCGTCGATAACGTCGCAGAGGAGTTGCCGCAGATTCTCGACCGTTTCCAACGCGCAGGTGGTGTTGTCACCGACCTTGAAGTTCACCAACCGAACCTACACCACGTCTTCTTGCATTTAACGGGCACGGAGTTGCGTGAATGACCGATCCAAAAAGTCTCGCCAAGGAACGCAACGTATGATTCGGACGGTCATCCAAACAAGCTGGAGACGGCTGCGCAACAACCCCTCGGAGTTATTCCTCACGTTCATTGTTCCGATGGTTTTCTTCAGCATCTTTGCGCTCATTTTTGGATCGAGAGATGCAGCATCATCAACGCCCAAAATCAAGATCGCGATCAGCAATGAATCGCCTTCGGAATTGTCCGAACGATCGGTTCAACTGCTCGAAGAGCAATCGTCGCTTCGAATATCACTGCCCAACCCATCGAGTGGTTCGAAATCGAACCCATCCAAATCCCCGACCTTCAAGCGAGAAACGGCCCAAGATCTTGTGCGACGGGGAATGGTATCAGCGGCCGTTGTTTTTTCCGCACCGAAGAAAGGCAATCCTTCGGATGATCTGCCCAAGGTCGAGATCATGACAGATTCGTTCGACCAAGTCGCCTCCCAGGTACTCGCCGCGATCGTTCAAAAAGCCGTCATGACCGCGAACGCCGAGATTGCCAAAACGAAATCGCCCGCCCCAGGAAGCGAACCGAGGTCGAATCCTGTTGTATGGGCGAGGCACATCAACGCAATGGCGACTGGTGCCAATTTTCCTCAGCCACCCGTGGTGGAGGTTGTCGACGTGATTGGAGGCAAAAAAGCCAATCCTGTGGTCGCCATGTATGCATCTGGAATTGCAGTCATGTTTTTATTGTTCAGCGCAACGACTGCGAGTGGATCTTTACTCGAAGAACGCGAAAACTCAACCTTGGACCGGTTGCTCTGCAGTCGTCTAACCATGGATCAGCTTTTGCTTGGCAAGTGGGCCTACTTGACAATCATCGGTGCGATTCAAATGTCACTCATGTTCATTTGGGGGGCATTGGTCTTCCGAATTGATTTGTTAAATCATCTCGAAGGTTTTGCCGCCATGACCCTGGTGACAGCCGGTGCCGCTGCCAGTTTTGCTCTGATGTTGGCTGCGATATGCCAGTCGCGCATGCAGTTGGGGTGGGTTTCGACCATCGTCATTTTGTCGATGAGCGCCCTTGGCGGAAGCATGGTTCCAAGATACTTAATGAGTGAAAACATTCAGCGAGTTGGCCTGTTGACTTTCAACGCCTGGGCGCTCGAAGGATACAACAAAGTCTTTTGGCGCGAGTTGCCGCTGAACGAACTCGGTATGGAATTGGCTGTGCTAACGACTTGCGGTTTTGTATTCATCTTGGCGGCTCGCATCTTTGCCATCCGCTGGGAACGCTCATGAGTCCATTTTGTCCGCTCTCAGAACAGGAAGTACTACGCCGACCGTACTTTCGATTGAAGGATCAGTGGCAACGTATTGCACGTTTGCCAGAAGGGGATCGTAAGCAAGCCGACACGCAACGCTGGCATCACGCAGCCGACCAAGCCCGCGAGCAATTCGCCAGCCGTCGCAACACGAAATACACGATAGCTTACGATGCCGACCTTCCCATTTCGGCATACCGAGACAAAATCATCGATCTGCTTGTTCACCGACAAGTCCTCGTTCTATGCGGTGAAACAGGCTCGGGCAAAAGCACGCAACTTCCAAAGCTCTGTTTGGAAGCGGGCTTCGGCAAAACGGGATGGATCGGCCATACGCAACCGAGACGGCTTGCAGCCCGTTCGATCGCTCATCGACTGGCAGAAGAGCTCGACACCAAAGTCGGGGACGTTGTAGGCTTTAAAGTCCGATTCAACGATCAAACTCAGAATGCAAGTTTGATCAAACTGATGACGGACGGAATCTTGTTGGCCGAGGTCCAGCGGGATCGATTTCTAGATTCGTACGATTGCATCATCCTAGACGAAGCGCACGAACGGTCGCTCAATATCGACTTGTTGATGGCGTATCTACAACGTTTGCTCCCGCGTCGACCGGATCTGCGCATCGTGATAACAAGCGCTACGATTGACGCCGAACAATTCGCCAATCACTTCCAAGACGCCATTGGTCCAGCACCCATCGTAACCGTCGAAGGCCGCGGTTTTCCAGTGGATGTACGATATCGCGGTGCATTGAGCGTTCGCGAATCCAACATCTCCAATCGAGGCTCAACTGCAGCCGACAACAGCCCCAATGCAACCGATGATTTCGATTCCGTCACTCAACGTTTTTGCGATGCCGTCGACGAACTACTTTCGGAAGGCCGCGGCGATATTCTGTCCTTCTTTCCAACCGAACGTGACATCCGTGACGCCGCCAAACAGTTGCGAGGACACTTGACCAACCGAGGGCTTCACCAATCGATCGAAGTGCTGCCGCTCTATGCAAGACTGACAGAAGCCGAACAGCAACGCGTGTTTCAGCCGCACCGCATGCAACGCATTGTCCTCGCGACCAATGTGGCGGAAAGCTCAATCACCGTTCCTGGGATCCGATATGTCATTGACACCGGCACAGCTCGGATCTCGCGATTTGCGGCCAAAAGCAAAGTCCAACGACTCCCAATCGAGCCCATATCCCAAGCCTCATGCAACCAACGCTCGGGTCGTTGTGGTCGCCTGGGGCCCGGTATTGCCATCCGTTTGTTTGATGAGTCCGATTATTTGTCTAGGTCTGCGTTTGCGACCCCGGAGATACGCCGCAGTGATTTGGCGTCGACGATCGTGCACATCAAGTCCCTCGGCATCGATGACATTGAATCGCTGCCTTGGCTTGACCCACCCCGCCCAGATGCGGTGCGAGAAGGCATGAATGTCCTTCGTGAGCTTTCCGCAATTGATGAAACAGAACGACTGACGGAGACGGGCCGCCAGCTGGCGAAATGGCCCGTGGATCCTCGCGTCGGTCGCATCCTCATCGAGGCCCAGCGCAATGGCTGCCTCAACGATGCGCTCATCATCGCGGCTGCGATGGAAACGCAAGATCCCCGCGTTCGTCCACCTGAAAAAGCCGCCGCGGCTGACGAAGCACATCAAAAATTTCGTGACCCGAATAGCGATTTTCTTTCCTTCCTTCGAATCTGGGATTTCTATCATAAGCTTCGAGAACAACTTGGACGTTCACGCTTAGAAAAGGCATGCCGCGACTCCTTTCTCTCGCTCGTTCGCATGCGAGAATGGGCAGATGTCCATCGTCAGTTGCTTGAGCAATGCAAGGAAATGAACTTGAACGTTGGTAAGCGGAAAGCGCAATTGCCGGAAATAACTACTTTGACGGACGACTACTCGCGGAACGTCCAAAAACAACGCGTTGCACCGAATCAAACATCACCGAATCCAACATCACCGAATCGCGAATCATCGCGGCAGCCGGTAGTCAAAGGTCTGCCGGAAGGTTATGAGTCGTTGCATTCCGCTTTGCTCAGCGGCCTTTTGTCGAATATCTCTATGCTTGAGGATGTAGGAAAGTACAAAGGAGCCCAAGGTCTTGAGGTCAATATCTGGCCAGGGTCAGGTCTCAAGCAAAGTCGCTCCAAGTGGATCGTTGCTGGCGAGTTGATCGAAACCACACAACGATATGCTCGTATGGTTGCTCGAATCGAGCTGGACTGGATTGAGCGATTGGCCCAGCACTTAATCAAATACAGTTTCGACGAACCGCACTTCAGCCAGAAACAAGGGAGTGCGCTCGTCGTGAGGCGAGGCACTCTCTACGGCTTGCCAGTCTCACCTCGCGTCTCCGTGCCTCTGGCGCCCATCGATCCGGCCTTGGCTCGCAAGCTGTTGATCGAACAGGGACTTGCCGAAAATGAACTTGTTTCGCGAGCCAAGTTTTGGCAGCACAACCAATTGTTTCTTGAACAAGTGAAGGAACTTGGTGACAAAACGAGGCGCCGCGATTTGGTGATCGATCCGTTTGTGTTGACCGATTTCTATCGAACGCGTATCCCTGCGTTTGTGGTCGATCGGGTGACTCTCGAAAAATGGGATCGTACGCTTTCCCAACCTGCAAAAGGTGAGTCTTCGGCGAACCTACCACAGGGCGACTTGGTTAAGTCTCCCTATTTGAGTTGGGAAGCTATCTCGGTCGATCTGGATAAACAAGAAGTTGAGGAACAGTATCCCGAGAAACTCGCGATGGGTGTCAGTCAATTGCCGCTTCGCTATCGCTACGAGCCGGGCGATCAAGCCGACGGTGTAAGCCTCGTCGTGCCACAGTCGATCGTGCATCAATTGCACCACGAACGGCTGGAATGGCTCGTCCCGGGTTTGCTTGAAGAAAAACTGGCTTGTCTAATCAAATCGCTTCCGAAACGATTGCGCCGCCAACTAGTTCCGGTGCCGGACACCGTCAATCAACTGCTACCAAAGTTGATTCAAAAGCAACAACAGCAGGCCCCTTTTTGGAAATCGCTGTGCGACATCGTGTCCGAATTCATTCGAGAACCGGTCAAACAATCTGACTTCGACTTGCAAAGTCTACCCGAGCATTTGCGAATGCGAGTTGAGTTGGTGGATGACCAGGGCAAGCCCATTCAAGCGAGCCGGGATTTGGTCGATCTTCAGCAATCCCAGATGGCAACGGCATCTGCCGCAGGTTCGACAATGAGTCCTGAACAAAAAACAAAGTACGATTGGTCGCGGTCATCGCTGGAGACTTGGGATATCGAGACTCTGCCCAAGTCGGTTGTCGAACTGCGTGGCGGTGTGCGGATAAATCGATTTCCGACATTGGTAACAGACAAGGACAAGATCCGAACGGAGCTCGTGGATCATGAGCCCTTTGCGGAACAATTGTTTCGAAGGGGAATGACGACGCTTTTTGCAAGGATCGAACGACGCGAGATTCGAAGTCAGATTCAGTTCTTACCTCAATGGTCATCGTGCTCGCTTTGGTTGTCCGATCGTTATGCTGGGGATCGGTTGCGAGAACTGGTTGGTGACTTGATCGCCCGCCTGGCTTTTATCGATACGAATTGGACGAGTGAGCAACTCACACCGGTGTTTCGCACACGTGTCGAATTCGATATCAGTCGGTTGAAAAGGCTCGAGCGGATCGCGGGCGCGGCAGCGGAGGTGGGGCGATGGTTACCTCGATTCGCGGAGGCCAATTTCAAAGTGCGTTCGCTTTTGGAAAAGTCGCCGGCCAGTTGGTCATCCAATGGTCAATCGGTTCGTGAACAACTTGCGGCCTTATTCGATGAGTCGCTTTCTTACTTGACACCATGGTGCTTCGTCCGCGAAACACCCCGATTCTTGCAAGCGGTAGCCGTCCGACTGGAGCGGTTGAAAACGATTGGGCCCGTCAAAGACTTGGAGATAGATGCAGTTGTGTCTCGATATTGGCAGTGCTACCTAGAGCAGCTTGCAAGAGCACAGCCACCACTAACGGTAATGCAATCCATCCCAACCTCGAATGGGGCGAGACTCGAAGCTAACGGAAAGTTGTTGGAGTATCGATGGTTGATTGAGGAGTTAAGAGTTTCGCTACACGCACAGCAACTAGGTACGCGAGTAAGCGTTTCTCCTAAGCGGCTGGACAAGCTATTAATCGCTTGCGAATCCTCAGTTGAGTTCCTCTGACAACGGTAGATCGTGTAGCGATTCGAGTCCGATAATTTCTAAAAAACGGTCGGTGGTAAAATACTTTGACGTCGAACCCGTGTCGTTGGTCGATTTCTCCACCTTCAACAAGCCTTTTCTGACAAGCAAGCTGAGCATATTTGCGGCTGGCTGATTCCATTGTTTCTCGAGCCCATCCCGGGTGATGCCAGGTTGGTACGCAACCAACGCGAGGCAGTCAATCGCAGCTTGCGTCAGTTGTGTTTCTTTGACTTTGCCATAGAACCGATCTCGAACCAAATGCATTTCAGAGACTAATTGCATCCGAAAACCCCCGAGCTCGCGAACGATCTCGACTACATGTCCATGCTCTCGATAAAGCCTATTCAGTTTATCGATCGACATGTCGAGTTCGGCCGCTGTGACTCCCCGAAACAGTTCCATCAATTTGACAATGGATAGCGGTTGATTGTTGCTCGAACCGAGAAATAGCATGGCTTCAAGGATAGACTCCGGTGTCACGGGAATTCCATCTGACTCATCGACAATTGGGGCGGAAAGCATTTGCTCTAGCGATGGTCTGGTTGGGGCGTCGACCTCCAATTGTCCATTCACATCACTCGAAACAACTTGACTCGATTCCGTTGCTGTGGAGGTCGTTTGCCCAAGGGCATGCGCGTAAGCAGTGCCTAGCTCTTCTAGCGAAAACCCATCTGAATCATCATTGATGTCCTCGTCGAACTCATTGGGTTCAACTCGCTTTACGCCCTTACTTCCAAACATTAAGCTTGAATCCTCGCCTACATGCGTCCAACTCCGAAAGTCTTTATGGACGAATAACTGCTTTTGGAGCAACGACTTCTGGTTTCAGCGTTTCGATGGAGATACCCCCTGGAACGGAAGCTGGTAAGCCAAACGAGTTGGTCGGTGGTGTTGGCCGAGAAGCCTGTACCACGTTGGAGCTGTTCGAAGTCGGCTTTGCGATCGCCGAGTTGAGCATATCTGCGATGGCAGGTGCAGCGATTTTGGCTGGGATGGCGTACGACGACACGCGTCCTGCTCTGGCAATGTTGATTCCGATGGCGTTTCCGTAGATATCGATAACGGGTCCACCGCACTGATTCGGAGCAAGGACGGAATCGTGCTGAATCACTTTTTGAAATCCAGTTGCGCGGGCACTGATCTCGCCGTTTACTTCCATTTCGGTTGGATCGAGAAGCGATTGGTTGAGATCCATCATCTGGGCCGTCAAGGATTCGGTGTTTCCTTCGCGTTGGATGCCGACATCCACGCGTTGTCCGGCGGCCAGACCTCCGAGTCGATCCAGAATTTCTTTACGCGTTATGAGCGCATCGCCATTGATTCGGTGAATGACGTCCCCTGTTCGAACTCCGGCTCGATCGGCACCGCTCCCTTCGACGACGCGTTCGACTAACGCACCTTTCCCACTAGCGGGTGGCTCCACCAGGGTAACGCCGAGCACAGCGCGTGCGCGGGGCACGTTTCTGCTCGAAACACTTAAAACCCCAATGGCAACCGGCGAATTTCGATTGTCGGAGCTTATCAACCAACCGCCTACCGGCACATCGGCATTTGTATCCCACGCGATCACAGGAAGACCGCTTCGTTCGATCTTGATAAGCGCTAAATCCAGGTCACTGCGACGCGTTTTAACCATCCCTTCGGCCTTGGATCCGTCGAACAATCGTACGTCGATCTTGCCATCCGGAACTTCGCTCGATTTGGTAACAATCCAGCCATCTGTTGAAACGGTCGCGCCGAGGGCGATTTGCCGGTTCTTTTCGAGGACATGAACGGTGGACTTCCAGTGATCGCCGACCGATTCACGAAAGGCCTTCAAAGTTGCGGGCTGGTTACGGTGATTCGCTCGATTGCTCCCATCTTGCGATTCTCGACCAAATCGAGGGTTTCCTCGTTGCTGAACCAATCGGGATTTGGTCTCGAATTCCGAGTCGAAGTTCTGCACGGAGAGTTCGTGCGATCTGTCAGACTCATCGTGGTCTCGTGAGGCATCCGCATCTCGTGAGGCATCCGCGAACGACCAGCTTTGTTCGATTGAACGAACCGAATTCAACAGATCTAGAGTTGGATCACCCAAGCTTGCGTAGGTTACAACGCTAGCCGCGACGGTTCCGCCAACAATCCATGAGAGCCAATTCTTCATCTGGGCTTGCCTTCGGTTGCTAAAAAACTATTTGCTGAAGTAATCATTGTAGTCATAGTTGGGCCGACAATGGAAACACTTTGTTTTCTATTCACGGACGCCCACGATAAGCCGTAATGATTTTTTGACTCCGTCCCTTTGCAGTTCGACGACGACTTGCTCGCCAGGCGTAACGGAATCAACCGCTTCCTTGAGATCGTCGAAGTTTTGGACAGTCAAACTATCGAACTTGAGAATGATATCGCCGGCTTGGATTCCCGCTTTGTCCGCAGGCCCACCTGCGTCGACGAGAGCGATTTTGCACATATCGCTGCTTCCTGGGTCTGTCGCCCCGCGAACTCCGATCGCGGGCTTGAAGCCCGGCAAGGTACCCCATGCTTCGTTTTTCACCAGTCGGTCCCAGCTTTCGGCGAAGACGTCGACGGGAACGTGCATGTTGTCATCTACATCGACACCGATCCGACTGTGGATCCCGATCAGTTCACCATTGAGATTAAACAACGGTCCGCCGCTATCGCCACCGATCAAGGCGCAGTCGGTAATGAGCGTGGAGGGTAGGAACTTCAAAAGACGCCCCACACGTAAAACGGCAGGCCGATCCGGTGTCCATCCACCTGGATGCCCGGTTGCTAGGCACCATTGTCCTTTTTTCAAGTCGGATGAGATGCCGATCGTTGCATGGGGCCAAGGGTCAAGCTTGGAGTCGCGCATGGGTTGTGTGATAACAACCAAGCCTGCATCCATGTTCCGATTCACCCCCATCGTCTCCCCCTCGATTCGCGTTCCGTCTTGCAAGATGATATTGATGCGTTGTTTGGGGCGACCCGCCACGTGCGCTGCGGTCAAGATATAGCCATCTCCGGTAATAATCACACCGCTTCCCTGTGTGCTGCCATGCTGCAGATTGACGGTCACGGCGTTGATCTTTTCTGCAACTTTGGCTTGTTGATTTTGAAGCGCGATGAGCTCCAATTTGTTCTTGGGTTCGTTGCCGCGAAGAACACTTTCTAGACCGGGCTCCACGCTTACCGAAGTAAATCCGGAAGCCCGTTCTGATATTTTGAAATCCGAGTTCGGCAACGATGGCTTGAGCATCGAACGTTGGAGCGGCTTGGCCTGCACCGGTGGTTGCCGAAGCTCTTGTGCCGAAACGACCGACATTTGCGAAACCACTTGGAATCCCGTCGCCGCCAACACTAGCCAAAAACTGAGGCGAGAGCGTCGATTCTCAAAGTTGCACCATTCTCTTGGCAAGGTAGACTCCATACAATGTTGGTCGCAATCATTCCAAGGACAATCCGCACAAAACGTCGTGTGGGTGTGATTATTCGCTAACAATCTCAAAAATGAAACCCGTTTGTCTCAAGAAACTTCAGAAAGCAACCGGCCCCGCACTAAAATGCAGGGGTTTTGTAGCGATGGTGCCGATTTAGACATGGGTGTCGGAATCGGTTTGGGGCAATCCTGATGACAACGAGATTGATCGCGGGCTGCGGCTATGTCGGAATGCAAGTCGCTGCGAAATGGCTTCAATCGGGCGATAAGGTATTTGCGTTTACCCGCGACGGCACTCGATCGGACGAACTTGGCAAGCTAGGTATTCGGCCGATTCGCTGGAACTGGCTATCGGGAAGTCTACCCAACGACCAAGATAACTGGGGCGAATTGCGAAAATGCATGGCAACATCCGAACCCTCGACGCTGCTCGTTGCCGTTTCACACGCTCCACAGCCAGACATTGATCCTCACGAGACTCACACTCGCGGTTTAGTTAACTTGAAACACCTACTGCTTGCTGCCGATTCTCGCAACACCGTGGATTGGATTTATCTATCCACAACGGGAGTGTTCGGCAACACTTCCCCAGGCGATTGGGTTGATGAAAAGTCGAAAGTTGGTCCGAATCGTCCAGGCTCGATCGCAGCCTGGGAAGCAGAACAATGGCTCGCCAACAATCTGGAATCCAATCGATATGTGATCTTGCGGCCGGCAGGAATCTACGGTCCCAGTCGCGTTCCACGATGGCAGTCCATCCGTGACCAAATGCCTTTGAGAGCGGATCCGGATAGCTATTTGAACTTGATTCATGTAGCCGATTTGGCGTCGATTGTGGTTTGCGTCTCGAACCGAAAGACGATCGGAAGCCTCTATTGTGTAAGCGATGGCCAGCCTGTTATTCGACGTGAGTATTACGAATTTATCTCGCAGTTAGGAAATTGGCCCCGTCCGGTTTTCGAAACGCTTGAATCGAACTCGACGAGCAACACGACTTCGCGAAGTGATGGCAACAAGTGCATTAGCAATGACCGCATCCAACTTGAGCTGTCCTATCCGTTTCTTTTTCCGTCCTATCGCGAGGGATTGCGATCTCTCCTGGAAGGATTGGGAAAAACTTAGCAAATGGCCCTGAAAATGACAGTGAAACAGATGCGTAAGCGTTGCTCAATTGCAACTGTGCACTCTAAAATCTGCTTGCGATACCACCACAGACCAATTTGACAAACTGCAGAAACAATTAATGCTTCAGCGAAAACCAATCTTTCCAAATGTTATTGAGATCAATGTCCAGGCTGGTCACTTGATCGGCTGTAACGTGTACTTGATTTACGACGCCGATGAATGGGTGCTGATCGACATTGGATACGAAGACTCCGTTGAGGAGGTTATTGATCTAGTGAGAGAACTGGACTTTCCTCTTTCGAAATGCAAATCGCTGATCGCAACGCACGCAGATGTGGATCACAGTCAGGGTTTCGCAAAGGCCAAACAACTTCTCAAGACTTCGATTACGGCGCATCCCAAAGCTGCCGCCCTACTAGAAGCGGGTGACCGCGTTCAAACCTTTGCCGAAATCCATGCCCAGGGAATTAGCGAGTCCATGCCTCCCGTGACAGTCGAAAAGCATGTGAACAATGGAGATGTCATTAAGATTGGCAATATTGAGCTTGAGGTTTGGTCGACTCCTGGGCACGCCGATAGTCAGTTGGCTTTTCGATTAAACAGACTCTTGCTCAGCGGTGACAATATCTATCGAGACGGCGGAGTTGGGGCAATCGATGCCCATCATGGCAGCGATATTCCATCCTTTATCAAGTCGCTTGAACGAATCCGCGATGCAGAAATCGATTGGCTTTTACCGAGTCATGGTCCCTATTTCCGAAAGGACCCGTCCATGATTGACGGGGTTCTAACGCGGTTGCAAAGCTACTTGCATTTGTCCGATTTTGGAACATGCGCGATTGATTGGCCGTTGATACGGCAGTGGGAACAAGAGATTGCCGAGGGGCGGCTGCCCGCGTAATTACGGCTAGTTCATTTGGTTAAGCGAAGGAAGCAAAGTTAGTTGAGTCCAAAAAACTCCGCCAAGAATCGTCTACTCGGCTCCAAGGGAATGATTCTTGCAATTCTTTTCGCGGTCACTGGCTTTCTAGGTTTGCCGCTCTTGTGGATGAGTCCAGCTTTTTCGCGCATCGAAAAAATTGTGTGGTCGGTCATCAATGTCTTGTACACAAGTCTCATGATTGCCGCCTGTGCGGCGATCTGCTGGTGGTCCTACAATCGAATCATTGGAAATTTCTAGCCATCCCATTCTGCCTATTCCCTAAAAACAACCTAGTCTTCTTGAATTAACTTGAGTTTTGGATATCCTCAGAGAGCTATTGTTTTTGCTGCGAGGTAACGCAGTTTAACCCATGGAACCGGAGGAACGTCATGAGAAATACATTGAAATGGTTGTCGGGATCAACGCTCGTTGCGTTGCTTTTTGCAGGTGCGGGCGCGGTCAATGCGGGCCATGGCTCAAGCGGAGGTAGCAGCGGCGGGTACGGTTCAAGCGGAGGTTATTCTGCTGGATATGGTTCAAGCGGCGGCTATTACGGCGGTTCTTCGGGCGGGGGTTCTTCGGGCGGGGGTTCTTCGGGCGGGGGTTCTTCCGGCGGGGGCTCTTCCGGCGGTCACGTTGGACCACTGCGTCGACTTCACGCTAAAATCCATGACCATGTTCATGCGAAAGTGACTGCGCGGTCAGCCTACTATGGTTCATCCGGGGGATCTTCTGGTGGTGGATCTTCTGGTGGCGGATCTTCTGGTGGATACGCCCCAGTTCGTTACTTCTCGAGCTACGGCAGTTCGGGTGGCGGATACTATGGCGGATCATCCGGCGGAGGATCATCCGGCGGAGGATCGTCGGGAGGGAGTGCCTATTACGGCAGTAGTTATTCCTCTGGTGGTTCGTTCGGTAATTCTTACAGCGGCAGCAGTTCCGGCTCATCGCTGTACTATGGCAATATCGAAGGTTCTGCTCCGTCAATTCCGACGGAAAGCGGATTCAGTGGATATAGTCCGATTATGTCGAGCAGGGCTTCTGTAGCCCAATCCTCAAGCAAGCTGGCGTCCGGCGTTACGATTGAGCCAAACGAAGTTCATCTGACGGTGAAATTGCCCGAATCGGCTAAGGTTTTCGTTAACGGAAACTTGACCACAACGACCGGCGATCTACGACACTTTGTCAGCCGTAATCTGAAAGAAAACGAAGCCTATCGATTTGAAGTAAAGGCCGTTTTGACCAACGAAGACGGCTCGGAAGTATTTCAAAACAAGACAGTAGTGGTCAATAGCGGCTACGGGGAAGTGCTGACGTTCGATATGAAGAAGGCAGACGATCCGGTCGAAACGATTTTGACCTTGAACGTCCCAGAAAATGCAAAGGTTGTTTTGGCCCAAAACGCAACAAAGTCGGATGGCTCGTCGCGGGTCTATCGGACCAAACAATTACGCGAAGGCGAAGCATGGGATGACTATAAGATCGAGGTGACATACGAAGGCGTGACCAAGGAAAAGACCATCCGACTGATCGGTGGCGATAAGTTGGAACTAAGTTTCAAATTTGATTCCGAGCACAACGCAAACAAAGTTGCTTCAAACTAGGGTCTCACACGGGCAGGATAGGTTCCATCCCGCGACTGAAGACCATCAAAACTTGAAAACCTCGGCCTATCGGCCGAGGTTTTTTTGAGTTCCGATTTTCATCCAGTACGATTTCAATGGTCAGGTCAACATTACAGGGGAATCTCGATTACACGGGAATCTCGCAAATCCAATACCACTTTGACTTGAACAAGCATATGTGCGTTCGTTACACTGTGCCGATATTACAACGGATCAACTTGGGTTTTTCGTAAACCCAAGCGTCAAGCTCCTCCTTACTATGAGTATTCGAAATTCTAATGGTACGATCAGCGCTCATCACAGGTATTACTGGTCAAGACGGATCGTATTTGGCAGAATTACTGCTCGAAAAGGGCTACTTAGTGCATGGATTAGTTCGTCGATCGAGCAGTTTTTCGACCGGCAGAATTGATCACCTTTATCGCGACATCCACGAAAAGCCTCAATTGTTGCTGCACTATGGAGATTTGACGGATGGCCAAGCTCTCACCAATTTAGTCCAAGAGACTGAACCGGACGAGATCTACAATCTTGGGGCACAAAGTCATGTTCGCGTTTCATTCGACCAGCCTGTTTATACTTTGATGAGCGATGGCGTTGGTTCGCTAAACGTGCTGGAAGCCGCTCGGTTGTTGAACAAGCGAAAACAAGTTCGGGTGTATCAGGCCAGCAGTTCCGAAATGTATGGCATGGTGCTTGAAACCCCGCAAACGGAAAAGACGCCATTTAACCCACAGTCCCCATATGCTTGCGCCAAGGTATACGCGTTTTTCCAAACGATCAACTACCGTCGCAGCTACAACATGTTTGCATGCAACGGCATTCTTTTTAATCACGAATCACCGCGTCGGGGTGAAACATTCGTAACTCGCAAGATTACGCGAGCAGCGACTCGCATCAAGCTAGGACTACAAGAGAAACTTTTTCTTGGGAATTTAGATGCAAAGCGTGATTGGGGTTATGCCAAGGATTACGTGGAGGCGATGTGGATGATGTTGCAGCAAGATGAACCCGACGATTTTGTGATCGCCACGGGTGAAACTCGCACGATTCGGGAATTCTTGGATCTGGTGTTTGGCCAACTCGATCTCGACTGGAGTAAGTACGTTGAAATCGATCCAAGGTACTTCCGACCGGCTGAAGTAGACCTGCTGCTCGGTGATGCAAGTAAGGCAAAACAGAAGTTTGGTTGGACAGCAGCGACCGACGTTCGGGAGCTTGCAAGGATCATGGTTGATCACGACCTCGAACTTGCTCGTCGCGAAAAACACGACCAAAAGTTTGTTAATGCATAGAAGCGTGTCTTGATTCTGGGGAGGGGGATTTGCTAGTCTCCCACGGTATGCATGCTAGCGAATTCAACGCGTCGTGCTTTCATCCCATCTTCGTTTTCATGGTCGAGCAGCTATGTTTCTGCGCACGCTTTTGATAGTAGGAGTGTTTAGTTCCGCCATTGCTGCTTGCATTCAGGTACGCGGGGACGACTTGTCGTCGAAACAGGTTTTCGTGCTGCTCCAGAACGGGAATGTTCTGAAAGGTCAAATTTCGAAACAAGCGGATCGCATTGCTATCATGATCGATGGGAACAGCACGTTGTTGCTCGATCCTAAGCAGATTGAGCATGTTGGTCCTACGCTCGAATCGCTCTATCTTCATCAGCGAGCAGGCGTTCGAACTTGGGGGACGGGGGAACATTGGCATCTTGCCCATTGGTGTATCCAGCAGAATCTAGTCGATCACGCCATCGAACACTTCCAAGCCCTCGAGAAGACGGCATCCGGTTCGCCTCGATTCAAACAGCTTGAACATCTGCTTCGCGAAGCTTTGTTAAAGAATAAAAATGAAAATCAATCCGTTGAGACCAATTCAAGCGAAGTCGTTCAAGCCAGCGCAGAAATGCCGAAGCAATCGCCTCCGCTGCTCGAACGCAATCGCCCCGAGGAATGGACCAATCGTGAAATACCTGGCTACATTCGAAAGACATTTCAGACGTCGGTCCTACCCATATTGGTAACTCGATGCGGACAATCCGGTTGCCACGGGTTGCTCGGGAAATCCGATTTTCACGTTTATCAGCCGGTGGGTGATCAAGCCTTAACTGTTCTAACGAACGACTTGCATGAAGTGCTTCGGTACATCGATAGCGAACGTGTCCAAGATAGCGCGTTATTGGCGTATGCGACCAAAGCTCATGGAATTCTGAGAAACCCAAGTCTCAATCCAGCCAAAGAGAGCGATCGAGGACATATTGATCGCATCAATCAGTGGGTGAAATCTCTGGCCTTATCCCAACGCATTGAAACGACGATGCCAGCTCAATACCCAAGTGCAGCGATCCCAGCGCAAACCGCTAACGCCTCAACGGTCACACAGGCAATCGCAACGGTACCGGTCGCGCCAAACACACGTCCATCTCGGGCGTCGCTTGGAAAGTCGGACGATTCTCAAAATCGTGATGCGAAACTGTCGAAACCAGCCAAAACAGCTGCGCCTGCGGTTTTTCTGTCCGGATCTGAGATCGCGGACCTTGAGTCGACCATTGAAAAGCTTGAGCAGAAGTTCAATGGAACGGACGCCAGTAAGTCGTCTGCCAATAAAGATCCGTTCGATGTCGATTCTTTCAATCGCAAGTTTCGTTAACCTAATGGGCTGCGGACCGGGCAGGGCTGCCAAAGCCGGACGATTGCGGCGTCGATGGAAGTTTTGCGAAAAGAATCCTTTCTGGTAAACTGTCTGTTTGATTTGACCAACAGACATCGAATTCAGAAAGTTCCAATCATGAGCACGGGAGAAGGATCCTCCATCTCGTTTGAAACCATGCGAGGCCGCAACTACCCAACCATCCGCCAATTCACCGTTTTCCTAGAGAATCGAGTTGGCCAACTTCTGGAAGTCGTGCGGCGGTTCGAAGGTACGGGAATTCGCATCGTGGCCCTTTCGATCAATGATTCCGCGGAATGCGCGTTTGTTCGATTCTTGTTAAGTCACCCCGAACGCGGTCGCGAAATCCTGGAACGTGCCGGGCTGGCGATCATCGAAAGCGATTTGATCGGAGTAGAACTGCCCGATGGGGGACAACCACTGCTGCAAATATGCACTGCCTTGCTGCAAGCTGAAATCAATATCATTCAGGCTTATCCGCTTATCTTTCGACCGCGTGGCGAACCAGCAGTTGCAATCATGGTCGACAATACTGAGCAAGCCCTCGAGACTCTTGCTCACAAGGGCTTCAGAATGATTACCGAAGGGGATTTGCTTGATGAAACTTGCTAGTGCTCCACGCGTTCTTGGAATTGCGGCTGGTCTCTTGGCGGGTACGATTGCGGCCCTCTATTTTCGTGGACCGTTCACAACCATCGACAAAGCAAAACGAGCACGGACGGAAACCAACGTTCTCTCGATGGAAGTCGATGACGATAACCCTTCTGCACGAACACAAATCCCCGACCCAGGCCGCCGCAATGCGATCAAGCAGCTTGTTGAGGGGGCCAAGAAAGAGCAGGGTTGGCTGACCGAGTTTGAGCTGACCGAACGCAGTGGCAAAACGCTCAAGTCCGAAGACCTTCGCGGCGAGCCTTACATCGCATGCTTTTTCTTCTCAACCTGCCCGGGTACTTGCACTCGCCAAAGCAACAAAATGCAATTGTTGCAAAACAAGTTCAAAGGTAAGCCAATCAAGTTCGTGAGCATTTCTGTCGACCCAGAAATGGATACACCGGAAGTGCTCAGCTCGTACGCGGACAAGTTTCAAGCGGACAAAGATAGATGGTTGTTTTTGACCGGGCCAATCGACACAATCGTCCGAGTTGGGACCGAGAAATTTTTCCTGGGTGGAGTTGAGAAGCGGGGTCACCCGGATCGCTTTTGCCTCGTTGACTCCACAGGCGACTTGGTCGGCTCCTACATCTGGTTAGATCAAGAAGAGTTTGAACAGTTACTAGCACATACGAACGAACTGCTGGAACGCAAAAACCCGTAACGTGTAAGCATCGGCGAAATTCTTCCCCCATTCCTCGCATCCTGCTTTTTCATATGCTCGACATCGATATTCACCAACAGCTACAATCCGCACTCGAGTCCTTCAAGGAGCCCGAAAGTGGTCGTGCCATTTCAAAGACAGGCCAAGTCAGCGATTGGACGGTCTCGGAAGGAGTGGTTGGTTGTCGCCTAAGCTTGACCTCCATGATGCAGCCTATCGCAACCGAAATTGCAGACTCTCTCCGCGATCATTTGCTTACAACGGTCACTGGAATCAAGCACGTCAACGTTCAGCTCGATATAACTTATCGCCCTGCCCCGACCATCGGACAGATTGGATTGAAGGCCAAAAGCGTGATCGCGGTGGCTGCTGGTAAAGGGGGCGTTGGCAAGAGCACTCTCGCGGCTTCGATAGCGATTGTGCTCGGCCGAATGGGAGCCAAGGTTGGCTTGATGGATGCAGATGTTTATGGTCCAAGCATTCCGCACTTGTTAGGACTCGATGGCCGTCCTGAAATCGTCGATGGCAAGATTCAGCCGATCAAGTCCGGTGAAATGCCAGTCATGTCGATGGGATTCTTGGTTGGCAAAGATCAAGCTGTTGTCTGGCGTGGTCCAATGTTGCATGGTTCCATTACGCAGTTCCTTCGCGACACGGCTTGGGGTGAACTGGACTATTTGATCATCGATATGCCACCCGGCACGGGTGACGTTGCGTTGACGCTTTCGCAATTGCTCCCGCTCTCTGGGGTCGTCATTGTCTGCACTCCTCAAGAAGTAGCATTGTTGGATGCCGGCAAGGCTATCTCTATGTTTGAAAAGACGAAAGTGCCGGTGCTCGGAGTGGTTGAAAATATGAGCGGCTTTACCGATCCCGAATCAGGTAAAACCTTTGACATTTTTGGCAAAGGTGGCGCGAGGGCGAAAGCAGAAGAACTCGGTGTTCCGTTCCTCGGTGAAGTCCCCATTCAAATTCCATTGCGAAGCGAATCCGACCAAGGTCGCTTAGCGGATGTGCTTCGCGACCCAAACATTGCCAAGCCATTTGAGAATATCTGTCGAGGCGTCGTTAGATCATTGGTAACGCAAATCGCAAACCGGCCAACCTTGTCTGCTCCACTACCCATTCTGTAAGCTCAGGGAAATGCGAATCATGTCCTAGACGCGAGACAATATCGCGATGCCGAGCTCGTCAGCCATTTGAAGGGTTTTTTCGCGGTTGATGAGAATCGTCTTCCCCGCTTCGATGGCGATCACTTTGCCCCCTGCAAGCTTCATCTTTTCGATGGTTTGCGGGCCAATGGTAGGAACATCGAACCGCATGTCTTGCTGCGGTTTGGCAACTTTGACCAATGTAAATCCACCACGCGTGCAAATCTGGCCTGTCCGCACAATGCACGCATCGGTGCCTTCGATCGCTTCTACTGCCAAAATCGTGCGATCGCGAACGGTGACGCTTTGCCCAACGTCCAAGCCACCCATTTGCTTGGCGATGGACCAACCGAACTCAATGTCATCGAGTTCGGATTTGGACGGCTTACGTCGTGTAAGCCCACCAGCCTCAGCTAACAGTTGTGTCGCGAAATCCGTACCCGGAATCGTCTTGATACCATGTCGACCAAACGATGCCACCACTGCCCCGAGCAACGAATCATCGTTCGTATTGATGTGACGAAAGTAAAACATAGGTAGCATCGTCTTAATGCACTCCCAATCTGGAAAATGCTCCATCCATCCCCAACCATGAAACAGGATTCGATCCTTGAACAACTTTCCCGACAGGCAGACGTGCTTTACGCCATGTTGTTGAAAGAACTTCTGCATCCCGCCGAGCTTGCAAACGCCAATCCACTTCACATGATGCGATAATGCCTCGATCTCTTTTGGTGCATGACCATAAACGGCAGCCACGACAACCGTATGCCCTTTTTCTCGCAATGCACGTGCCACGGCTAAAGGATACTCTCCCCAGCCTGCAACGATACCGATCGATTCCGAGGTGCTCATACCGGTGCGGTTTTCGGTTGTTGCAGTTGATCGACTTGCTTGGACAATTGCTTGACAGTCTTTCGAAGCTCCGGAAGTCGGTTCAGTGCTGCGAAAATCAAGGCTTGTTCGTTTCGTGGCATAGCGGGACTACCCAGCAAGACCTTGTCCTCACCCGTATCCGCAACGACACCTGCCTGAGCTCCCACCATGGTTCGAGAACCGATGTGGATATGGTCGCGCACGCCAACTTGGCCTGCCAACACAACGTAGTCGCCGGTACTCGAACTGCCAGCTACGCCGACATGCGAGCAAATCAGATTGTGCTTACCGATGTTGCAGTTGTGAGCAATCATCACCAGGTTATCGATCTTGGTACCGCATCCGATACGGGTTGCCCCGTAAGTGCCGCGGTCCACCGTTGAGTTGGCGCCGATCTCGACATCGCTTTCAATATGAACCCATCCGAGTTGAGCGGTTGGGACATGACATCCGTTTTCCATGCGAAAACCGAAGCCATGTGCACCGAGTACACACCCTGCATGCAAAATGACTCGGTCTTCGAGTACAGTTCCAGGATACAAGACGACTCCAGGAAATAGCTGGCAATTCTTGCCGATACGACACCCTGCCATGACGGTAACGCCTCGGTGCAGATGCGTTCCCTCATCGATCGACGAATCTTCGGCGACGCTTGCAAAGGCTTCCACGAAAGCCCTTTCGCTGACTTGAGCAGACGATGCAACGCTGGCAAGTCGATCGATCCCATACGCCCGCTTTATGAGGTTTTGTGGTCGAAAAAGCTCGCATATCTTGCTAAAGGCTTCGTGCGGATTCGCAACGACAATTTGCGAAATTGAAATTTCTGGAAAGGATCGATTCGTTACGCAGGCGGTCGCCCGCGATTCTTGTAACCGAGGTAAATATTTTTCGTGGTCAATCAGCGTGATCTGTCCTGCTTGGGCGTCCGCCAGCGGAGCTGCACCCGTGATGACATGATCATGATTACGAGCGAACAATTCGCCGTGCACTCGCATTGCAAGCGTTGTGAGATCGATGGAGGTCATTGGCGTGATCCTTTTCAAAACAAGTGCCGCGATGCAACGCACATCGATGGAAGTTTGGGTAATCTACTGGATACAGGACGAACGAATCAATGCTGTTTCGGAAGTGTCCGTTAGCTGCGCTGCCTTTGCACGCGCTTGATCCAATCGAAGCATTATTGTGTCGCAAGCTAGGATGACATCCTCGATCTGGATGGAGAGCATTGGAACGCAGTCCGACTTTCGATCGGACAACCTCGATTCAGGCAATCGACCTTTTTGAATTCCGACATTGTTCGCACCATAGGGTCGAACACGTTGGATCGGCATCGGCCCAATCATGCCAACCGTGGGTGTTCCAACCGCTACAGACAAGTGCATGGGTCCAGTGTCCGAACCAATAAACAAACAGGATCGCCTGATTAGGCTTCTTAGTTGCGTTAGGGTTGTGGATGGGGATAGCTGGGCAAACCCACCTGATTGGCCGATGACTTGTTCCGCCGCAGCTCGTTCTTGTTCACCCGACCAGACGACCAAACTTGGTACACCCCAAAGTTGTCCGAGGTGTTTTGCAACGCTAGCATATCTATCCGAAGGCCAAATTTTGGATGGCCAGCCGGCGCCAACATTCACAATGGCGAAGGGACTTTTAAAATGGATGGACTGCAATACTTTGTCGGCGAATTCAGTGTCTTGAATCATTTCCGGCAGATTAAACTCAACGCGCTTGTCACTCACTCCGAGCAATCCAAGCAGCTCGAGCCCACGATCCACGATGTGTTCTGCATCTGCTTGAAAAAGTTGGTTATTGAACCAAGTACTTAGTTCCCTGCCATCGAAGTGGCCATGATGAAAACCAATACGGTTCTTTGCACCCGAGAGCCAAGCGATCAGCGAACTTTTGGTTAAACCCTGTAAATCGAGCGTTATGTCAGGCTTCCATTGCCTAAGCTGTTTGCCCAATTCCCAAAGATCCCTCGGTTTTTTGAAGGTACTCTTGGACGTGACAAACAATTGATCCAGTGCAGGATGCCCCTGAATCAGTTGGGCCGAAGCGCGTTCGGTCACCCAGCCAATTTCGGCAGTTGGGAAATTGCGGCGAAGCGAAGTCAGAACGGGGACGCTCAAAATAGAATCGCCAATTGCGGAAAGGCGAACAATTAGGATGCGTTTAGCCATCGAGAGTAGACTGCCATGATCGCGCGAACAACAAAGCCCGTAAGAGTGCAGGCTAGGGAAAACGTGACAAAAAATCAAGCTCGATTGCAGGCCATGATTTGCAAGATTGCAAGATAAGCCCGTTGGGCTCATTTCAACCGAAACGCGCGAAAGCGAAGATTTACCAAGGCAGGCTAATACCCCTAATACCCCAACGCGACTCCATCATTTCGACTTTCCGTTGCACCTTGCAGGAGATTGCGTTCCCAATCGATCAGGATCCCTTGATAGCCGCCCATCGATCCGCGGCTCGGTTGAGTCGTGTGTCCCATTTTTTCAAGCGCACGAACCGCATCCGTTGAAATCCCCGATTCGTAATGGACCACACCACCTTTTGGATCCGCCTCGACTCCGGTTGGTGTCTGGCTTCCTTCGTGGCGAACACGGGCCGCATCGCCAGCCATTTGGATGTTCATACCGAAGTCGATCCAATTGACCAGGACTTGCACTTGACCTTGTGGTTGCATGTCACCACCCATCACACCAAAGACAAATACGGGCTTGTCGTCGCGAGTGACCAGCGACGGGATAATGGTGTGGAACGGACGTTTACCAGGCTCTAATCGATTCGGGTGATTCGCATCGAGCGAGAATAGATTGCCCCGATTTTGCAACGCAAACCCAACGTCACCGGGAACCACTTGGCTTCCGAACCCATGGTAGTTGCTTTGGATCAGCGAACAACAATTTCGATCTTTGTCGACGACGCATAGGTAGACAGTGTCGCCTTGAACGAGTTTCGGGTCTCCTGCATCTACGTGCGTTGCGGCTTTCGTGCGGTCGATCCGTTTCAATTGTTGGCGGGCATACTGGATTGAGTTCAGTGTTTCCACCGGAACTTTTTCAAAAGCCATGTCCGCATAGAATCTAGCACGGTCAGCGTACGCAAGTTTTTTTGCTTCCACCAACAGATGAAGGTATTCCGGCGAGCCCCAACCCATCGCGGCAACGTCATGTTCGCTCAACACGTTTAGTATTTGCAAGACGGACAGCCCTTGTCCATTCGGCGGAATTTGCCAAACATCATAGCCTCGGTACTTCGTCGAGATCGGCTTCACCCATTCGTTGCGATGATCCGCGAAATCCTCCAACTCAAAGTACCCTCCGTTTAACTTGCTAAATCGAACGATCTCCTCGGCAATCGGGCCTCGATAAAATACTTCTGCGCCACCGTTTGCGACTTTGCGGTAAGACTCGGCCAATCGAGGATTGCGAAACAGATCGCCTGCTCGTGGTGGTCGATTGCCCTCGAGCAAAAAAGTCCTTTGCGAATCCGACCACTTTGCGAAATTCTGATCCGCCTTGGCCCAAAAGCCTCCGATCACGGGTGAAACAGGGAAACCATCATCCGCCAATCGAATGGCTGGCGCGAGGATATCCGCAACAGGCAAAATGCCAAATTTGGAATGAAGGTCTAGCCAGCCTGCGACGCAACCAGGAACACTCCATGAAAGCGGACCCTGGAGCGGTATCTGTTTCAAGTCGCGAGCAGCAAAGACATCGCGATTGATTTTCATAGGGCTGCGACCGCTGGCGTTGAGTCCGTGAATCTGACCCGTCTTGGCCTCCCAAACAATGGCATACAGATCGCCTCCCATGCCGCAACTCATTGGTTCCACGACACCAAGTACTGCATTGGCCGCTATGGCTGCATCGACCGCACTCCCACCTTTGGACAATACGTGAAGCGCCGCTTGCGTAGCGCGCGGGTCGCTCGTACATGCCATTGCGTTACTCGCCATAACGACCGAACGACTTTGCCCGATGGGGCCAGAGGGTCTGTCATAACGTCCTATGGTGGGCGACTTCGATTCGAGGCTGGTTTCTTGAGACATGCTGAATCGCGCGAAAGTGAACATGGCTGAAAAGAGTATCGCCATGGAAAGAGAATTCGAATAAGTACGCACGATGAATGGTTTACTCCGAAGAACTGCGAGGTTATTCCAAGATGAATGCCGCTGGGCTTACGCCTAATGGTAGCTGAACTTACCGCGAGCGTTAAGCTACTAAAGCAATCCCCGAATACTTGCTATCTGGAGGAAAAGTTTCTCGATCTCTTGATAGTAATCATCCTCAGGCATTTCTTTTTTGCGCTTACGCAGACCCTCCACTTGCGTTTCCAAGTTGTCTATTTGGGTTCGCTGATTGTCTGTCAAGCGATCGGGTTGTGCGGTTGTCGAGATGATGATTCGACCAGCGAGTAGACCATCGACCTGCAAACCTTCGGCGGGCGCTTTGATGGACCTCGCTCCACGATAGAAGACGGCTGGCGTTCCCTTGGCGTCTCCATTGTCGTCCAATAGTGCTTGTTCGGATGCGAGCCTTTCTTCGTTGGCATAGAACTGAGCCACACGATTGGATGCAGCCAGAAACGCCTCCAAGATCGATACGCTAAAATCATGATCCAAGTCTGCTTCAGGGTCCGAGATTGACTGGGAAATGTAGTCACCAAAGCGGGCATAGTTTTGCTCTGAACCGCTCTTGGTCGCTGTGATCACCACGCGATTCTTGCCCGACAACGCATTGATAAATGGACCACTGCTCGAAGCGCAGTTGATAATCACCCATCTGGAATCTTGATTACCGATCGCTTTCCCCAACTCTTCCGCCGAAATATCCGGACCTCGCAAATTGAACTTCGTTGCGTCCCGGTCGCTCGTACCGTGTCCGATCAAGACGATCCAGTGCTCTTTCGCTTCGGGGTTTTCCGAAATCCAATCCAAGATGCGATCATGATCTGACTTGCCATTGGTTTCGCTCGGTTTAGTACCATCTATCCATTCCACCTTGCTCGTATTGGAGGTGCAAATAGTCCTCCATCGCTCGGCCCATTCGGGAAAGGACTTCGCGTATTCCTCCTCGCCGGGAGCACCGACGACAATCAAAATGGAGCGAGTGGGGGCGTCCGGTTCGGCGGCAGTGCTGTTCTGGGGCGCGAAGAATCCGCTTGTTGTTACATAGAGCAACGCCATCAGGACCAGTGCCATGGGTCGCTGAAGTGGCACGAAACAATGCGGAAACTTTCTCACCCACGTGACAAGCACGTGGGGGCCGCGACCGCTTCGCGGTACGGTGTTTAGCAGACCAAACTTGCTGTTCAACGACACAAGGTCGTTGGGGCAGTCGCCCGCTCCGCGTGCGATCGTGCACGAGTACGAAACGGGAATAGGGGAGCAAGAACCGTTTATCATTTATGCCAACCCATAGCGGCGTCTTAGCCCCCACTCAAAGCAAATACAAGTAATCGCGATCAGCAGCACCCAACTTTGATGCCACAACGGGAACACGCGTGTTTCCGACACAGGGACTTTCTTCGACGGCAAATCGGACACGAACGCATCGAGGTCATCCCAGCCAACCACGCTACCGCCCGTTTCCGAAGCGAGCGATTCTAGAGCTTTTGTGTTATCCCCGATCTCCTGAAACTCTTGGGCTGATGGATCGTAGACCCAACCCAGTTGGGACGAACCCATGGCGCTTCCATCGAGCGCTTTGACTTCCGAAGTGGCGGTGTATACTCCTTCTTCCTCAGCGACGAATGTCGATTCGTATTGGCCAGCAACGGCCGACGAACCTTCCGCTTGAGCCGTCGAGGACTTGCCACTGGGCGAAAGAATCGAAACGGTGACTTGTGCGTTGTCGACCGCTTTAAAATCGGTCCCTTTGACATCCACCAAAATGTGTGCCGTTTTCGAGGATGACGCGGCGTCATCCTTTAACTTCATTTGTATGGGCTTTGGCACATCCGCAATCAACCAACGGACCATCTGTCGCCATGATTGGCCGATAGGAGAACTACCCGGCCCATCATGATGTAGTCCCCATCGCCACATGTCGCCAATCATAAAGGCTGCGGTACGCCCTTTTCCAAAACGCTGTGTCACAAGCACAGGTACGGTTTCATCGGGCGAAACCGAGGCTTCCGCCAAAACCGACGCGCCTGGCTTGATCCCCTTCGTTCGATTCAATACTTCGAAGGGGGGCATGCGTTGCAACCGCTCTTTCTCTGCGATCTCATTTTCCGCCAACCTCAAAAACGGTTGCAGCCAACCTTCACGTGTCATCTGATAGCGGACCGACGGCGTATCATCGCCACCTGCAATGTTCCCCGAACTCGCGGCCAATGCTTCTGAGAGTCCTTCATCTCCATAGACTGGCAGGATTTGGCTTAGAACCGAGTTTCGGAATCCCTTGCCACGCATCGACTCTTGGCCTCCTAGAACCAAAAGACCTCCACCCCGGACTGCGATGAACTGCCGCAATAGCGATTGCTGTTCTAGAGAGAAAAAATCATGTTCGAGATCATCCAAAATGATCGCGCTGTATTCAAAAAGCTCTTCCGCATCTTTCGGAAAGCCTTTCTTAAGTTGATCGGCCTTAGTCCCGCCAAGCCTTGCAAAGACAGGCTCATCGTACTTCTCTTTCTCTTCCGGAGTCACATCCTCGAAGCCGGAAAACAGAGGGTTCGAAGAATCTACCTTCGTATCTCGGAAACTGAACTTCGCCTCCTTTTTCGCAATGCGAATCAACGAAGACATCTGAATCTCGTCATCCTCCTCAAGGGCTCGCTTCAGAAATTTATATTCCCAATTCGGTCGACCAGCCACGTACAGAATTGGATACGGGCCGCGCCCGCGGTCTACCACTTGGAAACGACGATTGTTGCCAAGCGTCAATTCTTTGGATTGGGCAGCTGGACCAATGCCGATTCCAGTTGCCGATGCTGGCAATTTATCCGGATCTGCATTCGCTGAATCCGCTCTCGAAATTGGTGCAACAGGTACTTTTTCAACCACAATCTGATAGCCTTGAACGCCGGATTTTTCCGGTCGAAATCGAAATTCAACGCTCACCGGTTCCGAATCTTTTTTGAGAACCACCGATTGAGATTGGACCGTCTTGAGTCCCGCATCCATCAGGTCCACTTTGACTAGTTGGTTTGCGAATCCGGTGTGCGTTATACTTGCCTGAATCGTAACGGGAGCTGTCTCAAAATCCGATTGTCGCGTCGTGATCGAGGCGATTCGAATGTCGCGGCTATGCGTGAGCTTGCCGACGCTAACCGGGTAAACCGGAAAACCCAATCGGCCAAGCGAATGGGTTGGCTGCCCACTCGCCGACGTATCCACCGCAGGTTGCAGGACGAGGTTGTCCACCCGATCCAATCGATCGGTCGCTTGTCCGTCCGTGACTAACAAGACACCAGCTAACGGTCGCCCTCGAAAGCGTTCGGCGATCGAAGCTAGCGACCCGTAGAGCGCCGACTCTTTCCCACGGTACTCGACCCCTTCGAATGTATCGACGGGCTCCAGCGCAGAATCAAAAGTGTAGCGACGGACACGGAAATCATCGGAGAGCTTTCTTTGCCATTGTGACTCATCGCTGAGCAACGCCTTGATCTTATCGGATTGCGCAGGCAAACGATCTTGGCTCACAACCTCAATGCTATTGCTCGTGTCGACCAAAATAGCAAAAACGTTGGCTTGCGGTTTAGGACGCTCCAACGTTCCCAACGGCTCCAGCAAGCATGCCAGCAGAATTCCAATACCGAGACATCGCAACAAGATCCCAAGAGACTTCAGCGTCCAAGGCATCGAGCTACGCCAATATGACAACAGCGTTAGAATCGCCAGCAACGCGCCAGCCAATGCTACCCATATCATCCACCCCGCATTGGCGAATACCAGATCCGTGTAGCTGCTGTCGACTTCGGCGAATAGGCTAACTATCGAAAGACGAATCATCGACTCTTGCCACTCCCGATATTTTCGTAGTACCGATCAAGTTGTTGTTGGTACACACCCGGAACCGGATCGCGATCGATTGGAATCAACGCGTTGCGTTCGGCAGACTGCCGCAACAATTCCTCCTGAACCTTTTCTCGCAGTTGGTTTAACGGCTCTGCAATCAAGCGGCGAACGAGCGGCCACTCCGGTTCCTTGGCGTGCCTCTTGTAGTCGATACGCATCGACCGTGCAGCCTCTCGAATTCGGCCAGCCTCTGCTCGGAGTTCTGGAGAGCGGACTAGCTCTTCCGCATCGCGCAAGGAATCCAGCCACGCCGTAAAATTCTCGCCTGTTAAAGGTGCACTCTCGGACGCTTGGAGTGCGGATTCCTCCGCCAGTTGGTCAAGTCTTCCACGCCCCGTATTATTTGCTGGCTGATTGCTCCGTTGTCGCTCACCGCCACGTTGCCCACTTTGGGGCTGTCCTCCCTGTGGCTGTCCACCTTGTGGTTGCCCGCCTGGTGGCTGCCCGTCTTGTGGTTGCCCGTCCTGTGGTTGTCCGTCCTGAGGTTGTCCGTCCTGAGGTTGTCTGCCTTGTGGTTGCCCGCCTTGTGGTTGTCCGCCCTGTGGCTGACCGTCCTGAGGTTGTTGTTCACCCTCTTTCCTTTCTTCATCGACTCTTGGGCTGGACTGACCACCACTTGGGTCTTTTCTCGCTATCTCCTCGTCGAGTTGGCGTTGGGCGCGTTTCAGCTCGCTCAATGCCCGCCGCAATGACTCCTGCTCGCTTCCAATCACGCTTTCAGAAGCTTGCTCGATGTTGTCCTTTAAGTTTCGAATCCCCTTGGAGACTTCGTTTGTCGCTCGAACGGCCGGTTCTTCCAATCCCCGGTCAACTAGACCGGGGATCTGGTCGAGTCGTTGCTCAAGTCCTTGTTGTTTGACTTCGCGGAATGAGTCGTAGATCTGTTCGGCCAAAAGAGGTTCGCTCGATTCCGCTTCGCTCACGGTCTCTCGCATTTTTTCAAGCAATTCGTTGAGATCTTTCTTCTGTTGTTGGATCGCTTGCTGTAAGGATTCCACTGCTTTTTCATCCCCTTCCGGTCGCAAGGGAGTTGCCGACTCGTCAGGCAGGTTTCCATCCCTCGGATTCTGCGTTGCGTCAGTTGAACCGGGAGCTGCCTGTGAATCCTCTGCCCGTTTGTCGCGTTCGGAAGCTGACTTCGAATCTTTGGCGGAAGGAATTCTTTCAGCCAGTTTCTGCTGCTGTTGATCGAGTTTGCTCGCATCTCGCATCAAGTCTCGCATCGTTTGTTCAAATTGATTGGACGATTCCTTTCGCATCTGCTCCCTTGTCTCGTCCAGTTGCCGTTCGGCCCGGGTACCGGATGAGAGAGCTTGCGATGTCTCACCCTTACTGAGAGATTGAGACGATTGCTGTAGGTCGCTGCGGGCTTGTTCGGTCTGTTCGCGAGCTTGTTCCATTGCTTGACGGTTCTCCGGTTGGTTCATTCGCTCAAGCAGTTCATCGGAATCTCTTAATAGATCCTCTTGGTTGTCTCTCAATCGCTTTAGTTGTTCTTCCAACTCCTGTTTTTTCTCTTCCGTTTTTGCTTCTCGAAGAGCTGTTTCGAGGTTCTTAAGCTGTTCGTTGATATCTTTTTGGCGTCTTGCCAGTTCCTCCAATCGATTCATCACTTGACGCGCCTCGCGCTGGGCTGTTGGCTCCGGTGCATCTGCTTGCTTTTCCGATTCGTATTTATTCTCTTCATCCTGCAGCTTCAGTTGCTCAATTTGTTCTTGGCGATTTTTTTGGCTCGAACTTTTGGAAGCGGACTTCGATTGCGGTTGCTGTGATTTGACGATATTGTGCTCACGAGCCCGAAGGCGCAAGAGCCCCTCGTACGCCTTTCTCTCGCTTTGCAAAGCCTCGCGGAGGACTTTCAAGTCGGATGCATCGACAGAGCTTTGCAACGCTTGAATGGCAGATGTCATTGCATCTCGAACATCCTCCAAGTACTCCAACGATTTTTCATCCTTGAGCTTTTCTTCAAGATCGCTCGTCATGTCCATGGCGCTTTGTTGGCTCTCAAGCAACGTTTTGGCATCCTCCACGAAACTCTTGCTGAGCGATGCAGGTTTCTCTCGTCGCAATACATTCCAAGTTGCAGTCACGATCTGCTTTTGCATTTCGGCCAACTCTTCCGCTTGCTTGCCACCCTCGCTCTGTTGTTGTTGCTGTTGCTGCTGTTTTTGTTGCTCTGGCGACATCGACTCCCCTTCGCGGAAGATCTCTTCGAAAGGTCGAACTTCCGCAAAGAACATTTCGCCATCAACTCGTCGCGGATTTCCATCGCGGTCAAGATCCTCTGCCCAAAAGAAATAGCTAAGCAACTGATCGGGATGAGCTTGTAGCGATTCCAAATCGACCAAGTGCTTGAGCTCGACCTTGCCTGATTTAGCAGGCATCGATGCTAACGATACTTCCTGAGGTTCAGAATCACCCATCACCAACGTCAAACCGGATCGTTGTATTCCGAAATCGTCTTTGGCGGTCGCCTGGATCTGCACTTCTTGGAGTGGCGAAACCCTCAGGTCCGAAGCGCGAGCAAGCTTCATTTCAGGAGGCAGATTGGGTAGGACTTTCGCCGATAGATCGTCTTCGAATTTCGCGGCGCGTCCATCTTTGTCAACCAAACGTACACTCCATCGTTTTGATTCCGACATCACGAACGTTGCCTGATAAAGCAATGACCCATCGGCCGAAGCGGTCATGGGCGTTGATAGGCCAGATTCATCCACCAACTCCGCCGTCAACAACGGTTTGTTGACGAAACAAGACCACGTTAGTTCCGCTCCGTCTGCTACCGTAATGCGTCTCGTGTTTTCGATCGTTCGCGTCGGGTTGTTTGCATACAAAGGTGACGCAATGGTTGCATCGCTGCGGACCAAGGCTGGATACTCAAACGTCTTGATCTTGTACGCTTTGGTTGAGTTCGTTCCATATTCGATTCGATACTCTTGATCCATTTGAACATTTCGAACATAGCCGCCGAAAAGTGGATCTTTCAAGCTGCGAACCATAGCTTGTCGAGATGGTTCGTTTTGCTCAGATGAGGAGGTCAACCAAACTTCCGCTGGCGCCTCGATTGGAAAACGGACGGTAACGACGACATCCTTTCCACGCTCAATTTCAACATCGCCAGGCTCCACGATCAGCGCTTGCGATGCTGGATTCAACAGCGAAATGATCGATGAATTGCCTGAACTGTTTTCCGTCCCAAGGCATTGAAAGATTGCCCAGGCAGCACAAGCCAAAAGCATGAATTGAGACATCCAAGCCATGAGCACTCTGCCATCCGGAACGGTTCTCGACCAATCGTTCGATCGTGCGTGATGGATGGTCTCATCGATGAGCGACTTCTCAAAAAAACCTTGTGTCTCCTGAACTTGGACTGCAGTGATTAATCTCTCTTTCAGCGACGGCAGGTGTCGTTCGATCTGAGTTGCCAACCAACGCGGGTCTCGGTAAGTCCATCGGCTAGCCAACCAGCCAAGCAGCAACGTTCCAGCGATTGCACTCATTGCGAGATACGCCGCCTTGAAACCGCCTACATTAGGAAGCCCGCCAGTACTTGCAACCACGATAGCTGCAAGTGCCCAAAGGACCCACGCCGCCGAAAGAAACCAAGCCAGCCATACCAATCGGTAACGGCGAGCAACTCCGGAAATGAGGTAATTTACGTGTCGGTTCATGCGAATCTATTCCTTGCAATACACAGAAGGGATTCGATGCCAACGGCACCCAATACACCCATGACTAACCAACGCCACCAACCTTGCTTTGCTTCGAGTTCAACGGCTCGCAGTTGACGTTGCAGACCTTCTTTGCGTTCCTGCGGTCGCTGATCCAACATCGCGACCCCGAGGCGTTCGAGGCGCTCTACGTCTGCAACCGTGGTGAGGCTCTCCGAGTCGTCGAGGTTGACGGCGATTCGAACGTCTCGGCCTGCTTGATCCATGCGATGATGGATTCCCGGCTGCTCTGTTTGGCTTGAAAGCAAACCGCTCTCACCCCCCAACTCGACTCCGGTAGGATCTATCAATCTTTCACCCGTCGACCAAGCCAGGGTGCCGCCGACCGTGTGTTTGTCCGAATCACTCTCTTGCGGTGCAGCCAAACGAAACAGAGCGGCCATGATCGGCACAAACTTGCTCGACAGAGCCAGTTGACTCTGCGATGGTTGCCAACCTGCGGTCAGGATCCATAGCTTTCCCGCACCTTGAGCCCGACTGAGTAACGCAGGTGAGCCATCATCAAATCTCGCCAGGTTTTGCCATCCCTTGTCGTCTTGAAATTCAAGTTTGCGATGCTTCCAAAAGCGTACTTTCGTAAAGTCGTTGAAACGTGAGCTCGACAAATCTGCAAAAAGCGGGTGCCTGAAATCAATCTGTTCCAGCATCGCATAATTCTTGACTTTGGCTTCGGAAACAGAGATGCTTGACTCGCCCGTGAGGCTGCGAAGTCCCTCGGTCAACTTCTCGCTCGCCGCATCCAACACCCAAAGAACGTTGCCGCCAAGCTCAATGTACTTTGCTAATTGAATGAGATCGGGCACGGTGGCATGATGAGATGCAACAATCAGTGGTGATTGCGAAGGGGTCGGCCAGACTTCATCGCTCCCTGGGGCTCGCGCCTCATACCTTACGACTTGAGATGGGCTACTTAAAGGTAGTTGTTCCAAAAAATAACTTAAGGAGTCTTCCGGCAATTGATTGCGAGCATCAAGACAGATCAGTGTCGATTGGACTGGCTCGGTTTTCGCAATGTAAAATTGATTGTCAAACTCCGATCGGTCTCCCTCCAATTTCAACGCTTGCGAATTGACTGGGGGCGAGGGCATCTGAACAACGAGCGAACTGCCTGACGGCACTTGGCACTTCGTCACCGAACTAGGCACACTCATCCCCTTTGCGTCCAACCATGAAAGCTGAAACTGCTCTTGTGCACTGGGCGAATAATTTGCCACCCGAACTCGAACGCTCGGTTCATCGCGAGGACTTCCTTTCGGACCTGCTTGGGGTTTGCTCAGACCTTCTTCAGTCCCCGTCGACGTTAACAAAGTGGCTCGCGCGTTGCCCAATGCGGTTGGTTCCAGGCGTTCAATTCGGACTTTGCAAGTGCTAGGCCAAGTGTAGCCAGTCAGTTTCTCCAATGACATTCCGTTCTGGAAGTCGGTAACAATCACAATCTCACTAGCGGAAGTCGACGAATCGGCCGAAGCGTCGCTGTCGGCTTGCAGCAAATCCGCAGCATTGACCAACGCGGAGCCAAGATCGGTCCCCATCCAAGTTGGTTTCGCAGACTTCAGTCCCGCGCGTGCAAGTTGTTGACGCTGAGAAGGAGCAGTACCAATGGCTTCCTCAACTGAAACCAATGGCTTCAGCGATCGATCGAATGCGTACAACGCCAGTACATCGGTGGGAACGGATTGTTCGACAATTTTTTCAACACGGGCGATCGCGGTTTCCCAAAGTCCGGGTCTCTGCATACTCGCACTGGTATCGATCAGTATCATACGCCGCAGTCCGACTGAATTCGTGTCCGTCTCTGCGGGAACATTCCAATAGGGACGAGAAAACGCGGCCGCCAGGAGGCCAAGTGCCAACGCTCGCATCAACAGTAGCAGCCATTGATCGACGCGGCTTTGACTGGTTAAGCGCGGTGGAGCTGGTTCCAAAAACATCAGCGAACTAAACAACTGTCGATCCTTTGGACGCTTGCGCACCAAGTGGAAAAGGATCGGGAGCGCAATCGAGAGGCCAGCCAACGCAAACAGAGGTGACAGAAAACTCATCGAGAACCTCCTGCGGAAGCACGAACGGCACCCCCCGATCGATTCGATCGAGCACGGCTGGACCGAGAACCTGCATTCTGTTGCCGAAAGAGCAAATCGAACAATGCGAGCTCGATCGATTCATCGGTTTTGAGCGATGTCCACCCGATACCAAACTGACCGCACATTTCAACGAGCGCCTGTTCGTGCGCGATAAATTTCTTTTGGTACGATGCTCGAGCCGTGTCCGGATTGACGTACATCTCGCGCCCTGACTCCATATCAAGAATCATCGATGCCTTGCTCCATCCAAGATCCACTTCGCCAGGGTCCAGAACTCGAAGCAACATCACTTCATGGCTGCGGGCTCGCAAATAGGACAACGGTTGACGCAATGACTCAACCGGAACTAAGAAATCCGAAACGATCAAGATAAGACTTCGTTGGCGAACCATGTCTGCCAAATGGGCCAAGGGTCGTTGAAGATCTGTCGAGGTGCTTTGCGAAGGCTTCTCGAGCAACGAGAGTATTCTCTTGAGCTGCCCTGGACGAAATCGGGCCGCCAGGAACTCAGTGACATCCGCCTCGAAGGTCAATAGCCCAACCGCATCCCGTTGCAATGTCAAGTAGTACGCTAGTGTTGCAGCCAGCGTTCTTGCATAATCGATCTTCTTGTACTCAAGCGAACCAAACTCCATCGACTTGCTTTGATCGACGACCAAATAACAGCGGCGATTGGTTTCGTCTTCGAATTTCTTGAGGTAATAACGATCGCTGCGGGCAAAAAGCTTCCAATCGATCGAACGTGGATCGTCCCCTTCACTATACGGACGGTATTCGCTGAACTCAACGGAAAAGCCATGCAACGGACTTCGGTGAAGACCGTTGTGAAAACCATCTACCACCGACTTCGCACGCAATTGCATGTCTTTGATCCGCATCAACGCAGCCATATCGATCCACTTATCGATCGTCTTGGTGCTGTTGTTCGTAGATGTGACCGAGGAAGCCATGTCTAACGGACCTCTGCCAGCAAACGATCGATGCAATCTTCGACGGTGACGCCTTCGGCCTCGGCCTTGTACCCAAGCAATAGTCGGTGTCGCAAGACAGGATGCACTAATGCCTTGATATCATCCATAGAAACATGCGATTGTCCATTGATCAGGGCTCGCGCTTTTGCGCCCAGCACAAGCATCTGCGCAGCTCGCAAACCGGCACCCCAGTTCACCCATTGGTTGACGAAGCTCGCCGCTTCCGGACGACCGGGTCGGGTCGCAGCCACGAGCCGCACTGCATAGCCAGCCACCTCTTCGGCGATTGGCATTTGCCGAACCATTTCGTGAAACCGCAGGACATCTTCGCCGGTGAACAACGGCCGGATCGGGTCGGATTTCTTGCTGGTCGTGTCGAGAACAACTTGCAATTCATCTTTGAACGGCAAATAGTCGATCATGACATTGAACATGAACCGATCGAGTTGCGCCTCGGGCAATGGATAAGTCCCTTCCATTTCGATTGGGTTTTGCGTTGCCAATACGAAGAAAGGCTCGGGCAAGGCGTATCTCGTACCTGCAGCCGTCACCTGATGTTCCTGCATTGCCTCGAGCAACGCGGCTTGGGTCTTAGGAGGCGTACGGTTGATTTCGTCAGCCAGAATGACATTGGCGAAAACCGGACCTTGAACAAACTGCAAGACGCGTCGTCCGTCGACTTCATCGAGAATCTCGGTGCCCGTTATGTCGGCAGGCATCAAGTCGGGCGTAAACTGAATGCGGCGAAACTCAAGATGAAACACTTGAGCCACACTACGAACCAAAAGCGTTTTAGCCAATCCAGGCGCACCGGTAATCAAACAGTGCGATCCAGAAAAAAGACAGATCAGCAATTGCTCGATGACCGCCTTTTGACCCACGATCGTTTTAGACAACTCCGCATCGATCTTGTCTTTGCTTTCGCGAATCAGCCGAACGAGCGCCGCTTGTTCTTCGTAAGGTAAACTGGCCGTACTCAAGGTGTTTGGTCCTAAGTTGATGTTGGTTAGTGTGTCATAGCGTAGGTTACAATGTTGATCCCGAGCGGATAGGCTTTTTTAACCGAGAACTCTTCGAAGTACCACTTGTCCTCTCCTTCGCGTTCCCAGCCATCGCCCAAGTCCGTATTGTGGCAGATAAAGACCATAATACGATTCGCGTCGTCCCGGATGGCTTTGTAATGAGGAATACTTGTGTCCGAACCGTTACGAGGCTCCCATATGACACCCGAATCGCGACCAGCCCATGCCGCGTGAATCGAAGGCAATTGAGGTTTTTCTTTTAAGTCGTAAACGCAATGGAAGATCTCATGCTCGAGAGGCACTTCTTGTGGCTCGCGGTCTGGGAAAACGCGTCTAATTTCTCGGTAGAAATTGTTGTACTCGTCATCTCCCCAAAAATCGTCTACCATCAAGAATCCGCCGCTGAGCAAGTATTTTCTCAACGCGGTAACTTCGTATTGGTTGAATTCGAGCGCACCTGGCTCGATGATATAGATAAACGGGTAGTCGAATAACTTTGGGTCCGTCAGTTCCAAAACAATCGGCTCAGGGTTGACTTTGAGTGTTGTCAGTTGTTGCAATCGCAGCGAAAAGTTCAGCTCACTATCTCGAAAATCGGTCGCCCATCCACCCCCGCGTCCGTAGCCATTTGAGTCGTATTTGATGCGAACGAACGTGAATAATTCCTTGCTGAACTTTTTGTCGATGTCCCACGTTGGCACTCCGCCGCGATCGGTGGACTGGTAATCCCTGCCGCGTCCACGCCCATAACGCTGCTGGGCTGTAACGACCAATGTGGAAATGATGATGAAAACCAATGCCAAACATACGATGAGTGTCGATCGACCTCGGATGAACTTCATCATCGTGACTCCTCGTTACCTTCCGTCGGGGTGGACTTGCTCATCTTCGCAAGCAACTGCAATGCATCTTGATACCGAGGGCTCTCTTCGAGCGCCATCAGCAAATGCCGTTTGGCTTGCGAAGTCAGTTGTTGTTTGTTCATTGCGACTGCCAATCGATAGTGAATGCTTGCAGGGTCGGTCAGATCCATTTCCAAACAGGCTTCGAGAGCTTCGATCACGCGTTCGTACCGACCAATCTTTTCATTGGCAGTGGCTCGTTGTTGTTGCACATCGCTTCTCAACGGGTCGATTTCAATCATCCGATCACACCACGCTGAAACACCTTGCCAGTCTTGTTCTCTAGCATCCAATTCAATCAATCGCATCAACGTTTGCTGGCAGTCCGCCGAACGTTCCGCAAGCGAAACCAATGCTGCTCGTTCGCTTTTCAAGTCATTCCTGCTGCGATGAATGGTTGCCAGCATAGCATAGACTCCATCATGGCTGCGATCGTCCGGCAGCATCTCTTTCAGTTGCTCGGTAGCCGTCAAGGCATCGTCCCAGGATTTTCTGCGAATCAGTTCCACGCAACGAGATCGTAGCCCCCAGTAAGAATCCGGATTTGCTTCGAGCCACGCTGGCATGTCCTTCTTTTCGAGTTCACTTGGCTTTTTGAAGTTAACGCCATTTCCGAACTCGCCAGCCAATCCCTTTGCGTACTCGCTAAATTCTTGATCCAACAATTCAAGCGAGCCAGGGACACGTTTGAGAGCTTCGTCCGCCGGCATACCGATCGCCAAGTCATCCAACAACTTCTGAAGCTTGGGCATTCCGTATCGGTCTACCCAAAACTCGACAGCCAGCGACGCTTCGTAGTAGGCAAACTGGAGATGCATGGGCGTTTTCGGCTGCAAGAACGCGCTGCTCAACTTGCTCATCGGCACGAAGTCCTCGCCCAAAATCATTTCTCGGTACGTTGAATCCATCGACTGTCCCCAGATTGGATTTCGTTGCCGCTCCTCATAGACCGAAATCCCCTCGGATAACCACCGGGGCATTTTGTTCTTGGTTTTTTGAAGTGTGACAACGTGACAATACTCGTGCCAAAGAACCGCTTGCCAATTGGAATCCGTCTTTAAAGCCGCAGGTGAATTTGCGGTAATCAAGCGGCCGAAGCAAACACCTAGGAAACCCTCGCCTCCGGGCAAACCAAACGTTCGGATAGCGAACTCTTTTTGTCGCGGGAAGATCTCGACAAAGATCGGTTCCGTGAGTTGCACCGCATATTTTTTGGTCAGCGTTTCGCGAGCTTCACTCAAGAGTGCAATGACATCGCGACCATAAATGCGAGCTTCACGAGCATCCATTCGAACCACGAAGCCGGGCGCTTCGAGCGTGGCAAACTTATCGAGTTGCGATTGCAATTGCTTGAGATTGAAAATCGTGACATCGTACGGATCTTCCGCTCGAACACTATCGACGAGCGACCAACCAGGTTCGGCATCACCCAGTCGCAACAAATCTTGAGCCATTTGAGCTTTTGCAGGGGTGTAGGTACGATCCATCTGGATCGCACGACGCTGGTACTCGACCGATTCGGCAAACCGATAGTGCATTGCCAAATGCTTGCCGATGGTGTAATCCACTTCGGGATTTAAGCTCCAGGGCACAAGCGCCTTGCGGCGGCACTCCCCCTCGTCTTGATAGCGCCCTTGCAAATGCGCGATAACAGCACGCAATGCCCACAGCTTGGGGAGCCGACTATTGGTCTTTTCGATTTCGGCCAAAATCAACTCAGCAGTGGAGTAGTCCTCGGCGGAAATGCGCGATTCTGCTTGAAGGATCAAACTCGGGAAGTACCTCGCGTTGAGCTCAAGCGACTTACGCAAGTACTCAGTTGACTTTTCGGAATCGGTGGAACTCCAGGCCCGCGAGAGAAGATAAAAAATCTCCGGATCGGATTCGTCCAATGCCAAGGCCTTGGCCAACGACTGCGAGGCGACCTTGTCATCATTCTTTTCCAGAGCCATACGAGCGGTCGCAACGTGAGCTTCGACGCTTTTCGGATCGTATTTGATGGCCTGGTCGTAGCAGATTTTCAAGACTTGCTTCGGGTCTTCGCCGCGAGATAGAAAATACTCCCCTAACGGAACAAGATCCGACCTGCTGTTGAATCGCCAAGATGCACGGGCGAGCAAGTCGTCCAAATAGGAGATCTGCTCCTTTGCCTTGAGCGCGTTGTTGTTCATCTTGTAGACACGGAGGCCGACGAGCCGCAATCGAATGCTGTCCGGGAAACGCTCTAGGGCCTTTTCGTAAGTGGCCAAAGCAGCTTGGTACTCGCCGGTGACCAAATAGGCCTCAATCAACGTTCGAGGCCAGGATTCATTCCAGACCCCTTTGTCGACTTGGGCCTTGGCTAACGCAATGCAAGCTGGATAGTCCCCAGTGCGGAAAAACGTTCGGGCATCATCGAGCTCGGATGCGTTGAGTTTCGATGCAACGACGCCGAACACGGCAACGCACAGGGAAACGAAAAAACCAAGTCGCACAGCGCGAACATAGAAATTGGTTTGAAGTTGAGTTGAGTGAGTCAAAAAGCGCACCTTGGCTCGAAGTTCCCTAGAACATTGTCCACTAACCCGCTGAACCGAACGAAGTTTCGTTTCAACCGCTCGCTGTTTTTTTAGCCGGAGTCGTTAGACTTCGGAGCATGCACAGCCGATCAAGCGCAGTCAATCGAGCACAGGCAAACCTGAACGCTTACGAGTCCAGCTACCACAGTTGCTTCTCGAACGACCCGGACTGATTGTAGCTATTCCTGCTCCCGGTTTGCTACTCGGTTTGTTGCTTGCTTGAAAATTGTTACTTGTTTAAAAAATTCGGCTCAGGTGGCCGTTTCCACTTGGCAACAACAGAATAATGTCCGAAAACGTAAGAACTCCAACCAACTCTCACGAAAACAAGTTGTTTATGTCTACTGTCTCGACAACCCCTGCTGCTCCGACCACCCCGCCCCCGCCTTTGGAAAAGGTTCCGGTCGATGCCATTTTGATCGTTTCCTTCGGCGGCCCGGAAGGAATGGACGACGTCATGCCCTTCCTGGAAAACGTATTGCGAGGAAAAAATGTCCCGCATGAGCGCATGTTGGAGGTCGCCGAACACTACCGACAATTCGATGGCATCAGCCCTATCAACGAGCAATGTCGCCAACTGATCGATGCCATCCGGAAAGAATGCGTGCGACGAGAATTGAGTTTGCCGATCTACTGGGGTAATCGAAATTGGCATCCGATGATGACCGACACGCTTCAAAAAATGGCGAGCGATGGGCGCAAGCGAGCGATTTCTTTTTTCACGTCGATGTTCAGTTGCTACAGCGGTTGCAGGCAATATCGAGAAAACATTGCTGCGTCTCAATCCGCCGTCGGCGATTCAGCCCCCTTTGTTGAAAAAGTCCGCAAGGGCTTTAATCATCCTGGCTTCATTGCTGCTCAGAAAGATTGCCTTGAACAAGCCCTCGCTCAATTGCCCGAGGAAGTTCGCGCGGAAACAACGGTCCTTTTCACCGCTCATAGCATTCCGAAAATCATGGCAGACAATTCGCGGTATGAAGAACAGTTGCGAGAGTCGGCCAGATTGGTTTGCAAAGCCGCCGGACACGGACCTTGGGAACTTGTCTTTCAAAGCCGATCGGGGCCGCCGCAACAACCGTGGCTTGAACCAGACGTATGCGACCGAATCGAGCAACTACATTCTGAGCGCAACATTCAAAACGTCATCGTTCAGCCTTTAGGATTTGTCTCGGATCACATGGAAGTGCTTTTCGATTTGGATCACGAAGCGGCTGATCTATGCAAAGAAAAGGGGATCCAAATGGTTCGGGCTGCAACGGTAGGACTGCATCCCAAGTTCGTCTCGATGATTGTCGATTTGATCGAAGAACGATTGGAACCGGATACAGCCCGCCCCTATGTGGGAAGCTATGGCGCAAGTCATGATTTGTGTCCAGGCAATTGTTGCCTCTACCCCCAAACGGGCAGACGACCGGGATAGGCCGAGGGAAGAGTACAACGATTGCTGGTGGTCATAACCACTTCTAAATCCCTTTCATCAACTACCCTTTCGGCTGTTGCTTATGAGACACAGCCGCCAAAAGTCAAAGGGCCCTTCGGTAGGTGCCTGGCACCTACCGAAAGGCTCGTGGCACCTACCGAAAGGCTCGTACGATCTGATCATCGCTCCACGTGGACAAGCCACGCGGTGGCGGCGTTGCGTAGGGGTTCGCGTTCTGGTTTCGATCAAGGCTCCACGCGGGCGAGCCGAGTGGTGGCCTTTTGGGCGAGCCGCGTGGTGACCTCTTCGTTTCTTAGTCTCGCCTTGAGGCGGTTTTCGTTTCGATGGGGTTTATCCCCGTCGGACGGTGTTGTTCGTTTCGACGGGGCTTGCCCCCGTCGGGCGATAATCGTAACCAGCATGCGAGCCTAGCGAGCTCGCCATCACGTCGGGGCTTGTCCCCGTCGGATGCTGATCGGATAGTGGCGTGTACGATCAAAAACCAATAGGGACACAGCACTTGTGATTCAAACAGGGATTTCGGACAAGAAGTTGCCGTCGGAGAACTAATGGGAACTAATCGGGACACAGCACTTTTGAACTAATCGAATCTCACTGGAACACTCTTCGCCATCCAATCGCAGATTCTTCCACGGCAATTGCAAAATGTGTCACGGAAAATGCCGAAGTGGTGTGTCCCCATACGGTTTTGCTGGTCGTCCCCCTCACAGATTCGTTCGTGAAGTACTACCTCATACGGCTCGTGCCCTTATTCGATCGAGAAAATTCGATCGAGAAAACGGTCTTCGGGATAAGAGGTGGATTATCTTGGCGCGAGGGACGTCTAAGTCTTCTCTGTGTCCCCATGTTTCATCCCCATCGTTCTCATCACGAACTGGCGATCGCGCATGGCGCACCGATTTGTCCGATAGTTTGATGGTGCTCGTGAATGCGTCGACGGCGGTTTTGGATGCTGGAGGCGTTTCGTCGTGACAGCCTTCGGAAACGGCGATCAATCCGCGTAACAGATGCGGTAATGCCATGTATTCCGGTTTCGCCTGTTCAAGTCCTCGATTCACGAGGAGAATCATTGGTGTATTTCGCTGATTTAGTCGCATCTATTGGCTTTGCCCAAAAATACTTTCCGTAATGTACACTTTGAGGATGCCGATATGCGTTACAACTACCAAGAACAGTGTCGAAACAGAGCCCAAAGGTTCACCACTACATGTCAATAGTCGATCCCAAATATCGTTTTGATGTTGCGATCTCTTTCGCGGATAACGATCGGTCTAAGGTTCGTCACGTTGCAGATATCCTCCGTGCCGAACTTGGTGAAGGTCGAGTTTTTTTTGATGAGTGGTTTGAGCAAGAACTAGCGGGACATGACGCGACAGTTGTGTTGCAGAAGATCTACGGTACTTCAACGCGACTCGTGGTGACTTGCGTGTGCGAGCGCTATAACGAAAAACCGTGGACCCAAGAGGAATGGCGTGCAATACAGTCATTCGAACGAGACTTGCGGGACGCAGGAACTGAAAACCGCAAGCGTATGCGATTCCTACCTCTTCGATTTGGTGACGGAGAAATCGATGGATTGTTCAAAACAGCAATCGTTCCTGACGTGCGTGATCGCTCGCCTGACGAGATTGCTGATCTGATTTTGAAAAGGCTTCGTAGTGCCACCGAAACCCTCGAGCAACAAACCGACTTATGTCGCAATTCGCACATACTGCAGGACGCTACCATTAAGCTCTTGCGGTCATCGGTTGCAAATGAAGCTGAGAGCGCCGCGAGGCGACTTAGGCAAATGGATCATTTATCGGAGGCTTGGAAAGCAGATCCCAACAGCGCAACTCCGGACGCCCTAAACCAATACGTACTTGCAGTAGGCGGTTACGATGTCAAGCAACCAAATGTAAGGCTTTGCTTTTTGATAATTGATTATGTCCGGTCAAAGTGCCTCGCAATTACATCGGAACAAGGAAAGGATAGCATCCTCTTGAGTCGCTCGTTGATCCTAAATGGACTCAACGAGCTCCCCGAGTGCTTTGGTAACCCGCACAGTCATTTCGAAGAGACAGAAGACGGTTCGCTTCTTTTTCTCGTTGTGGAAGCGATCGATACCGAACGCGTGAGCAAGCTTTTCCTCAATTCCAAGTGGGTCAACACTTCAGAGCAATTAAAGAACGCTGAGAAACATGATCAGCTAGCCTTAGCAGTGGCTGCTTCCCTAGCTCGACAACACCAGAACGGTCGGAACATCTCCGCCGCACTCCAACTAGGTCCTAGACGCGCAGTCGAATACCTCAAGGATCGCTTCATTGATCGCGACGTCCAAGGACAAACTGGTTGGACCTCAATGCCGGCATCAAAATCTGTAGGTTGTGTCTCTACCGCTCAGGGTGTTTTGTGCCACGTTTACGCAGGAATTCAAATTCCCAGGCAAGATGCAATAATAGGGTCGATGATTGACCTGCAGAACGAGGATGGCGGCTGGCCAGTTAAAAAGGCGCTGCGAGGCAAGAGCAACCTATCGATTACCGAAAGCAGTCTGTTATCGCTTGATGCTCTTCACTGCTTGGGGCATATAGGGCCGGAGGTAGATCGATGCGTACGCTGGCTATTCGAGATGCAGGACCATGCAGGCGGCTGGCCATCGGCAAAGCGATCGGCTCGAAGCCGAGCGTATCCTACCGCACTCGCTCTTCGCATTCTTGCAAAGTTTGACAAAGCAACCCAAAGTGTGAAGAGAGGTCAGGCATGGATGCTAGAAGCTCAGAATAGTGATGGCGGCTGGGGACAGTACCCAAAAGACGGATGCAGCATGCCTGCATACACTGCCCACGCGATATTGTCTCTTCAAGCATCCGGACTAGGCCGTTCACATGAGTCGCTCGAAAGAGCATGCAATTTCCTCTGTTTGGATGCCGACGTAAATCATCGGCTAATTTGGGAAAACTGCACCGACAGCGACTCCGTCGATGATGATGCAGAGTTGCATTTCGAGCATTTCAGTCTACCGTGGTGCGCCTCTGCGTTGCTTCGCACGGGCCTACCGTTACATGACAGCGTTGTCTTTGAGGCCATTTATCGGCTCGTATCCATGCAGGCACCTGAGGGGTATTGGGACTCTAGTAGAACGGTGCACCGTCAAGCACCACTTTGGGAAACGCATGATGCAATTCACGCTATATCGGTCGTGCAGTCAGTAACACTCGATAACTTCGAGAAGTTGATGCAGTCGGCGAGCAGTTTCCGTCGAGAAGTAGCGAGCAATACGTATCATGCCTAATCATCTCGATGAACTCTTAAAGCATGCGGAAATCGCTGCGAGACGCGGAGGCGAAACTGCAATGAAGTACTTTCGCCAAACGGCTCCCGTTGCGAGAAACGGAAAATACGACGTAAAATCGATGGCAGATGGTCTGGTCGATAAAGAGATCGCTAAATACCTTCTTCAGAATTGCACGGAACACTCTTTGTTCACTGAGGAATCACAGCTTGTTGCTGGCGAGTGCACACTCGATGGAATTTGGTTGATCGATCCCATTGATGGAACGAACAACTTCTGTTTCCGAATTCCTTATTTCGGAGTTTCAGTCACTTTCTTTGATGAAGGGCAGCCTAAGGTATCTTGCATCTATGACCCTATCTTGAATGATCTATATTTAGCATCTTTGGGGAATGGCGCACGCAGAAACGGGTCACTTTGCACTGCCCATGCTGGAAGGCTTTTAGAAGAGAATGTCTCAGTTGTTGCGAATTATTCGGAGAGTGGACGCGCCAAGGGAGACCAGTTGAGGAACGTTCTCTCAGGACGCTGCAAACGGGTGCTAGAACTCTGGGCGCCATCAATGGATTTGACACGAGTTGCGACTGGGATGTTTGGAAGCGTAGTCTGCATCGACAGCAAGCTTCTTGACGTCTGTGCTGGCATCCTACTTTTGCGAGAGGCCGGAGGGGTCGTCATTGATTTCGATGGAAAGCCGTTCTCATATAAATCGTTGTCACCGGAGAGCGCAGTGAACTTCGTTGCAGCGGCGAATGCCTCAATGGCGGAAGAGACATTGAGAATGTGCTGGACGGTACTCCACACTCAATAGCAGGGTAACTCCTTCCTGTTGACTAGCTGTCATGTCCAAACGCCCAGTTCTACATTTGCGTACCCGAATCGCCCGAGATTTTGAATGCTTATTCCATCAGTGAATTTCCATATTTGGCCGCACTGCAACATGTCGTGTTGTTTTTGCTATTGCACTTTCAAGAGCGCGGAACATCTAATTGAGTCGCGACGGGAACTTTCTCTTGACCACTCTCTCCGTATTATCGAAGCACTAGCTAAATTTGGCTTCAAAAAAATAACCTTTGCAGGCGGCGAACCAACGATGTGTCCTTGGCTGCTTGAAGCCGTCCGCGGGGCTCAGCAGTTAGGTTTTGTCACCGGTATTGTTACAAACGGCTCGCTTCTCAATGAGGATTGGATTCTCGCTGCAGCTTCTTCGCTCGACTGGCTGGCTCTTAGCATCGACTCAGCTAATGCAGAGATTCATAAGCTTCAGGGTAGATTCGTTCCAGGCAGACCACTGTCGAACGATCGATACATCGCGTTGGCGAATGTAGTACGTGAAAACGGAATACGACTGAAGGTAAATACCGTTGTGACGCGAAACAACGTGGAAGAGGACATGTCGTCGTTAATTAGCGCCATTTGTCCGCAACGATGGAAGATTTTTCAGGTGCTGCCCATACGGAATGAAAATGCCGACGACATTGACAATCTTGCTGTCCTTCCTTCGGAGTTAAATCGTTTCGTTGATCGCCACGCACTCCTCTCCGTTAAAGGAATCTCGTTGGTGCCCGAGACGAATGTCCAGATGTCAGGATCTTATGTAATCGTTGACCCAACTGGGCGATTCATCGACAATTCCGACGGCATCTACAGATACAGTACGAGTATTCTTGAGCGCGGCGTGAAGAATGCGCTAGCTGAAGTCTCCGTGGATTATGCTCTATTCATCAATCGTGGTGGACTTTACGATTGGTGAGCGATTTCTCGACTTCTCGACCCCTTTTTCGATAAAAACCATTGGAATTTACCCGTTTTTTTGGATGTTTAGTCTGCCCAAGGGCCCTTCGGTAGGTGCCATGCACGTGGGTGGCACCTATCGTGCCTATCGTGGGTAAATTCGCCTTGATCTGAATTCGGGGGCAATATGCTGTGTCTCCAAGCGATCGTCTTGTCATGCAAAAAATCGTCCTTGTTTTATCGGAAGTTTAACGGCACAGTAACGGCATTGCCGACAGCCAATCAACTGCCGATAACTTACACCAGAGCTCTAAATTCTCGCCTAAATTCACCATCACCCCGAAGATTGCCAACTGCCTGATGCGTATCGCGGCGGCGAAACAAGCCGTGCAGGATTTACCGATCACGCCTTCCGTTCTGGCGACGCTGCGCGAAACGGCGAGACTCTTTTCCACGCATTATTCCACGATGATTGAAGGCAACCGGCTGACACTGAGCGCAAAGAATTGCCATGCCCGATCCGCGCCGGTAACGCGCATTATGAATTTGCCACCATCCACCCGTATTACGATGGCAACGGACGCACGGCGCGGCTTCTCACCACGCTTATTTTGCATCTAGGCGGACATGATCTGAAGGGCATATTCTCGCTGGAAGAATACTACGCCCGTAATCTTGGCGCATATTACGAAGCCCTTACCATCGGCCCATCGCATAACTATTACGAAGGCCGCGCAAAATCCGACATCACGAAATGGGTGGAGTATTTCTGCGAGGGGATGGCCGATAGTTTCGAAAGCGTCAAACGCCGCGCACAAGAAGCTGCCGGCAGTGGGGCGCAAGATCGCTCCCCCGCGCTGCGCCGCCTTGACCCACGCCAGCGCAAAGCTCTTGAATTATTCCGCGACAGTAACACCATCACCAGCCGTGACATCGAAGCCCTGTTTGGAATCTCCCAACGCGCCGCCCGCAACCTGCTTACCGCATGGGTCGATAGCGGCTTCCTTGCCATCGCTGACCCCGCGAAGAAAAGCCGCAAGTATGGGCTGACGTTGGATTATCAGGCTATCCTAGAACCATAAATAGAGTAGCAGCATTTTTGAGTCAAACAGGTCGTGCAGACAAGAAGTTGCCGTCCAGTGATGGGTAAATTCGCCTTGATCTGAATTCGGGGGCAATATGCGGTGTCCTCAAACAAGTGTCTTGATCTCCCTTGAGGCAGTGTTCGTTTCGACGGGGTTTATCCCCGTCGGACGGCAGTGTTCGTTTCGATGGGGCTTGCCCCCGTCGGGCGATAATCGTAACCAGCATGCGAGCCTAGCGAGCTCGCCATCACGTCGGGGCTTGTCCCCGTCGGATGCTGATCGGATAGTGGCGTGTACGATCTGATCATCGCTCCACGTGGACAAGCCACGTGGTGGCGGCGTTGCGTAGGGGTTCGCGTTCTGGTTTCGATCAAGGCTCCACGCGGGCGAGCCGCGTGGTGGCCTTTAGGGCGAGCCGCATGGTGGCCTTTTGGGAGAGCCGCGTGGTGACCTCTTCGTTTCTTTGTCTCGCCTTGAGGCAGTTTTCGTTTCGATGGGGGTTTATCCCCGTCGGACGGCAGTGTTCGTTTCGATGGGGCTTGCCCCCGTCGGACGATAATCGTAACCAGCACGCGAGCCTAGCGAGCTCGCCATCACGTCGGGGCTTGTCCCCGTCGGATGCTGATCGGATAGTGGCGTGTACGATCTGATCATCGCTCCACGTGGTCAAGCCACGTGGTGGCGGCGTTGCGTAGGGGTTCGCGTTCTGGTTTCGATCAAGGCTCCACGCGGGCGAGCCGAGTGGTGGCCTTTTGGGCGAGCCGCGTGGTGACCTCTTCGTTTCTTAGGCTCGCCTTGAGGCGGTGTTCGTTTCGACGGGGCTCGTCCCCGTCGGACGGCAGTGTTCGTTTCGATGGGGCTTGCCCCCGTCGGACGATAATCGTAACCAGCATGCGAGCCTAGCGAGCTCGCCATCACGTCGGGGCTTGTCCCCGTCGGATGCTGATCGGATAGTGGCGTGTGCGATCTGATCATCGCTCCACGTGGACAAGCCACGTGGTGGCGGCGTTGCGTAGGAGTTCGCGTTCTGGTTTCGATCAAGGCTCCACGCGGGCTAGCCGCGTGGTGGCCTTTAGGGCGAGCCGCGTGGTGACCTCTTCGTTTCTTTGTCTCGCCTTGAGGCGGTGTTCGTTTCGACGGGGCTAACGCATCGACTTTCTGGCCTCTTTGGTCGCTTCGCGGATCGCGTTTTTGCAATTCGGATTGTCCGCTTGACCGGTGACCTCGTACAGAAATCGACTGGGGTAAGTTGGCCGAGGTTTGCCCCATTTGAATCGGGACATGGGCAAGGACATCGATAGCTCATCCTGTGCTCGCGTCACACCCACATAGCATAGTCGTCGCTCCTCATCGACTCCGTTCTCGCCGTCGGTCAACGATCTGCGGTGCGGCAAAACTCCTTCCTCCATTCCAACCATGTAGACAAAGGGAAATTCGAGCCCCTTCGCGCTGTGGTAGGTCATCAGCGAGATCGAATGCCGTTGCATTTGCTTTTCTTTTGGGGAGCCAAATTCTCGGCCTGACAACATGACCTTCGAAAGGAAATCGCCCAAATCGGGCTCATTCGCCTCGTGCTCGTATTCGGCAATTGCGTTGATGACTTCGTCGAGCGTACCGATACGATTGGTGGCTTCCTCCGCATCGGGGTACAAGCGATTGATCTCGGCTCGATACTTCAGAGCATGGATCAATTCACGAACCGATTGGGTCAGGTACCCCGCACCTTCGGGCATGTCCGATTCGTCGTTGTCCGATTCGTCGTCGTCAATGTCACTCCCATCGATTTCAAGGTCTGAGGAACTGGTTTGCGCCGTTGCGGTCATTGAATTGCTATCCGCTAATGCTGGCGACTTGAGTTGAAATTTCCTTGAGAATTCGTGAAAAAGCGATTTCAGTTTTTGAACGCCCTGCTGGGCCGCAGTTGGCAGCGAACTCGTAAAGGATTCATCCTGCATGATTTTCCAAACGCTGGTGCCAGTCGAGACCGCTTTCTTGAGCAATTTATCGATGCTTGCGGCTCCCATGCCGCGTGGAGGGACATTGATGACGCGAAGCAAAGACAACTCGTCCTCGGGCGTCTCGATCCATTTCAAATAAGCGAGTATATCTCGCACTTCCTTGCGATCGAAGAAGGATTGGCTTCCCGTGATGACGTACGGCAACTTGCAACGTCGCAATTCCATTTCGAACGGGCGGGGCTGTTCGTTCGTTCGAAACAGAATGGCAAAGTCGCCGGGTTTCGTGGATGGATCCTTCGCAAGTCGCGCTGCAATTTCTTCGACAACGCCTTTGGCCTCTTCGGCTTCGCCTGCAAACTGAAGGATTCGAGGTTGAAGTCCGTTGGGGCGTGCAGCTCGAAGGACTTTGTCATGCCGCTCGGTATTGAACACGATCAATCGGTTTGCCATTTGAAGAATTGCGTCCGTAGATCGGTAGTTGTCTTCGAGGCGAACAACTTTGGCTTCCGACCAGTCGTTCTTGAAGTTCAAGATGTGGCGGACCTCAGCACCGCGCCAGCCGTAGATGGATTGATCGTCGTCCCCTACGACGCAGAGATTGCGATGGTCGATAGCCAGTGCTTGGATGATTCGATATTGCGAGCCATTGGTGTCTTGATATTCGTCCACGAGAACGTGATCGTAGCGCGATGATTCCTCGCGGCGGACTTTTTCGTTTTCATTGAGAAGCTGTTCGGCGCAAACCAGGAGGTCATCAAAATCAAAAGCCGCTTGGTTCTTGAGCGAGCGTTGATAGCGTTTGAAGGCGGCGGCGGCTAAGTGTTCTTTGTCCGAGGTCGCCACGCCATCGGCTTGTTCTGGCCGGACGCCGAGATTCTTCCAGCGACTGACGATGCTGAGGAAGTCACCTGGCTTGAGCATTTCATCGTGGACACGAATTTCGCGCAGGACGGTTCGGGCCACGCTTTCGGCGTCACTGCGATCGTAGATCGTAAATTTCGCTGGGTATCCTAGGACATTTGCATGTCGCTTGAGAATTTGAACGCAATGGGAATGAAACGTCCCCACGGCGGGACGGAGCGGGGTTGGTTGACCGCGTCGAACCCTTTTTGGGATTTTGAGCTGATGGCTGATCCGCTCTTGCATCTCCTGGGATGCTTTGTTGGTGAAGGTGACCGCCAGGATTCGATCAGGACGAATTCCGTTGCGAATCAGATTGGCAACGCGGAACGTCACAACCCGCGTCTTGCCGGTTCCAGCTCCAGCCAACACCAAAAGCGGGCCGGAAAGGGTATCGACTGCGTTTTGCTGGGGTGGGTTCAGTTCTGGCATTCAGACCAATGTAGTGGACAACCGGGGCAGGAAAAGCCCTTTTTCGAAGGCTGGAAATCTGATTCTTTGGACTCGACGAAAGCAGAACTTGCTGATATTCTTTGCACCTCGTTTCTCCGGAAAAGTCCGGGGCTGTCGTTTTTCGATGATGCAATTTGTTGGTTTCAGAATCCATTATGTACGCGATTATTTGTGATGGTGGCCGTCAGTTCAAAGTCACTGAGGGGCAATTGCTCGATATTGACTACCGAGAAACGGCTGAAACGGGCGACAAGGTCGAATTCGATCGTATTCTTGCAATCGGCGGCGATGCTGGCCTAAAGCTTGGCCAGCCAACGGTTTCCGGAGCCAAAGTAAGCGCCTCGGTGATCGGTTTGGAGCAAGGCGAAAAAATTTACATCCAGAAGTTTCGCCGACGCAAGAACTACGAAGTGCGAACAGGTCACCGCCAAAAATACACTCGCATCAAAATCGAAACCATTCAAAGCTAGCGAGCTCTCTCGCGGATGGTTCAAAAGCACCTCTTTCTGACAGGTTATCGTGGTTCTGGCAAATCCACGATTGGAAAGTTGGTTGCAAGCCATCTCTCTCGCGCGTTCGTAGACACCGATATCGAAATAGAGCTTCAGAGCGGCAACACGATCGCTGAGATATTTGCTCGATCGGGTGAAGCTGCTTTTCGCGATCTCGAAAGCAAACATATTTCTCAATTGCGTTCGCTCACCGAGCCTGCGGTTGTGTCTTTGGGTGGCGGTTCCATTCTTCGCCAAGAGAACCGTGAATGCATAAAGCAACTGGGGCGCACCGTTTGGTTGCAGGCATCCCCAGAAAATATCTGCGACCGAATCTCGAAAGATGTGAACACGCAAACGCGTCGCCCAAAACTTAGTAAACTTGGTGACCTGGAGGAGATTCGTTCGATTCTTGCCGAGCGATCGGTTTTGTATGAGGAAGTGGCTGACATGTGTGTGTCAACGGACGAACCTTCGATGGAAAGCGTCGCGATGAAGATCGTTCATTGGTATCGCACAAGCACGTGAATGCGACTGGATAAAAGATGGGCGCTTTTGAAATTGGGCTATTTCTTTTTGGGTTGGTCTTAGGCCCATTGATCAACTACTCCATCTATTCGTTTGCTTATTTTCCAAGACCCTTCAGTCCATGGAATGCATGTCCGCAAGGGTTGGCGGAAAGAACGTGGGTAGCGAGACTGCCTATCGTGGGATGGTTGTTTCGAACGCATGAGGCGGTATTCTTCGGTCCGTTCTTTTGGATCCGCCCTTTCTTGATTGAGATTGCGACGCCATTTTTGTTGTTGTTGCTGTATCGCTACGTGATGGCGGGAAACGTTTCGCCTGCATGGATTCCTCCGCAAACCCTATTGCATCTCTTTGTGGCGTACGGATTGCTCATTGCGCTGATGACCGTGGCCACGTTTATCGACTTCGACGAGCGAACGATTCCAGATTGGATTACGGTACCGGGTACGATACTTGGTTTGGTTGGGGCGGTTGTATTTCCGGATTGGCGATTGTTGGAAATGAGCGAGCCTATTTTTCCGGCGTTGGTCGGGACGCCTGTATCTGTCCAAGCTAATTCGCCGTATAAGTGGGATGGGACATGGAGTGTTGGAGCGCCACGCCATTTGGGACTTTGGCTTGGAATCTTGTTTTGGAGTGGGTGGTGTTTTGGGATGGCCGATCGTCGCTGGATTATGCGTCGAGGCTTAAAAAAGGCATTTGTTTATTTTGCGGAAGCTCTTAAACGAAGTCCTAGTTCAAAGTTGCTGCTATCGATTTGGTGCATAGGGCTTGTTTGTTTGGTTGGAGCGTATTGGACGATCGGCGCGTTGCGATGGGAAGCGTTGCTTTCATCGCTTTTTGGAATTGGATTGGGAGGATTGCTTGTTTGGGGATTTCGTTTGGTGGCGCGGTGGGCGATGGGGCAAGAGGCGTTGGGGTTCGGTGACGTAACGTTGATGGCGATGATTGGCTCATTCTTTGGCTGGCAGATCGTCTGGATCGCGTTCTTTCTGGCGCCGTTTTTTGGGTTGATCTTTGTGTTGATTGTTTGGGCAATTACGCGAGACAATGCAACTCCATTTGGGCCTTACTTGTGTGCAGCCACATTGTATGCGATGCTGGACTGGGTCAATTTGTGGCAATGGGCTTCGGCGCTGTTTCTTCCTCCTCTCATGATCCTACCGATTCTCGTTTGCCTGCTGTTGGCTCTAGGAGCGTTGCTTTGGCTGATCGTAACGATCAAGATGAAGCTATTGGGATTGGAATTGAACGGCACGAAATCATGAGTCAGCAGCATAGCTCCACACGAGTGACGATCTACTTTGCGATGTTTGCAACCATGGCTGCAGGCATGATCGGACTGGGCCAAGGGTCTTGGAATTTACCGCTTTTGGTTGGCTTTTGCAGCATCGTTTCGATAATCTACACCGACCACCTGGGTTGGATTGCGTTCCCGAAATGGCTGGTCTTCATCGCCATGATCTTTGGGGCTGGAGTGGCTATTGTTGGCTTCCTGAACGACTCGCCGTCGAGTGCTATTCTAGCGGTTGGGAACCTGCTCATTTACGTCCAGTTGCCCTTAATGTTTCAAAAGAAATCGATCCGAGTTTATGAGCAATGGGGAGTCTTTTTGCTTTTGGAGTTGGTGGTCGCAGCGTTGGTCAACGACAATGTGCTGTATGGTGTATTGATGCTACCGGTTCTCGCCATCGGTTGCGCTTCGATGATGGCCTTGGCTGAATACACATCGCAGCTACGGCACCATGAATCGATCTCTGAATCGACAAGTGTGTGGGCGAGAATCCTGCACTGGATTGGCAAAGAGAAATTTGTCTCGAAACGGAGTTCAGGAGTTGCTCTTTATCCACCGCTACCGGACACGTTGAACACCAAATCGCCCCCTTTCGCACCAGCGCGATGGCTCACAAGTGTACTACCGATCGCTTTTTCGGTATTCCTGTTCTCACTTGTGTACTTCTATTTTTTGCCGAGGCTGAATTCCAGTTCTTATGATGATTGGGGACAAAATCGAATTGGTTTTAGTAGCCAGATTTCATTGCGACACATCGGCGACATGTTGCAGAACGATGCATTGGCGTTTCGCATGTCAATGTTCGATAATCGTAAACAGATCAATTACCGCCCCAATCAACCGCCCTATATTCGAGTTACCGTTTCGCATCGGTACGACGATGGGCCAACAGACGATGGGCAAACAAAAGGGACTTGGCAATCCGGTCAAACCTATTCCTCTGCTAGCCCGCGGATGATGCAGAAAGTGCCATTATCCGCCGACATCGACGCGTTGTTGGCTGCGACGGCAGATTCCGTGACGATTAACGTAGTTGAGAAGAGCAGTTTTGGAACATTTGTACCGACGATTGCACCTCTTTCCCGCGTGTCGCCGATGAACGATTTTCGCACGGTGCGTCGAAACTGGTGTGTCGTCGATGCAAGCCTTGCTTCGCGGGAACGGGAAGATGATCGAAAGAGAAGATATTCGTTTGCAACCTACGCGTTTACCGATGGTGTGGAGTCTGCAATCTTGCCCGATATACAAGACTGCTTAGCGAGTTCGAATCCCAACGGGCCTGAGACCGATAATCGCGCCTTCCCATTGGATGAGTATAAGGACTTTCCGCTGTCGCTCGAGCCGATCGTACCTCTTCGCGACACCGTTCTGTCGGAAGGTCAAGCCATCGAAAGTGACAAGCTCACGCAAGCGATTTTGCTTGAAGAGTATTTGGCCAATGGGACCGACTTTACGTATAGTCTTTCGCTGACGCGACAGATCGATCGGACGGTTGACCCGGTCGTCGATTTTTTACTCAATAAACGCAAAGGGCACTGCCAATATTTTGCGTCGGCATTGGCACTTTGGCTTCGTTCGCTCGATATACCGACACGCGTTGTGATCGGCTTTAGGCCAAGCGAGTACAACGAGGTTGGGAAGTACTTTTTGGTCCAACAGGATCATGCACACGTTTGGGTTGAAGCCTATTTCACCGTCGATGAATTGAAATCGCGATTCCCGTCTCTTCCAGAGTGGGTAAAACGCGGAGGTTGGTTGAGATTGGATCCCACGCCTCCTGGAGAAGGCTCCAACGCAGGTGGAACGCTACGAGCGTCATCAGGTCAGACGCTTGGGGCGATGCAAGATCTTTGGGATGAGATGGTTTTGAACATGGACAAATCCAAACAGAGCACACTCCTGTCTTTGTTTGGCGAGTCATCCAGCGTTTCTTACACCGGGATTTGGCAAGTACTTAAGTCTGAAATGGAGCGACTGCAAAACAACCCTGTCGTCGGCGATTTTATCACTCTTGATCGTTGGTTTTCATGGCGAGTTGCGATGGCGATCATCATTGCGGGATCTGTGTTTGCCTTGTGCTACCGTTTATTGCTCTGGTTTTTCCCAACATGGATGCTGCGATTCAAGGTCAGGTGGCCCGCTTCAAAAGCGACAACTTCGAAAATTGATTTTTATGATCGAGCAGCCAGAGCATTGAAACGACTTGGCTACGAACGCAAACAACACGAAACGCCCGAAGAATTCTTGGGGAATGCGGCAGCTCATCTACGCGACGAATCTTTCCAATGGGACGGAGCCAAATTATCGAGATTATTTTACGCTAGACGATTCGGCGGGCTCGCAAAACTGAGCGAACAGGAACAGGCCAGCGTCGATCAGTCAATAAAATCCTTGGAATCGCACGCATCCCGAATAAAGCGAACTTGGTCTTCGAAATTTAGTTAAATTTCCTCAAGTGCCAGGCCTGATTTCGCCGTCCTCAAACTAGGCTTGATTAAGTTCGGTTTCAAATATCAATTCTGGATGGGTGAGTTTGATGAGCGTAGCTGGGGTGGAGTCGCGAGAAATAAGATTTGATTCCATAATGACTGACAAAGCGCCTTTACATGTTGAACGACAGACAGTGTTGTTTTTCGTTGGTTTAATTCTTCCCGTCATCGCGATGGCACCTGTTTTGTTTTTGACCGCTCAGGACCTTTGGAAGCAAATGCCATTCCGATTCTTTCCGTTATCCATAGCGGTAGGAGTTGCGTACCTTGGATTCACTTGTGAGTATCGTCAAGCGAGCCGCTTGCGATCCATTTTTTCAGCCTTGATACTGATGTGTGGTATGGCAATCGCGGTTTGGGGTGTGTATTTCCTGTCAACGTCCCGAGTTCACTTAGCCCTGATTGTGGTCGTTTTCGGGTGGGCTTTGGGGGCTTGCGGCGGGACCGCGTGGACAAGAGTGTTTGCCATCTGTTTGTTGTTTGCGGTCACGCTCCCTTTGCCGCGCGGGCTTAGTACATTCATCAGTCATTCGTTGCAGGCTGCGGCGGCATGGGCGTGCAGTGGATTTTTAGAAGCGGTTAGCATCCCTAATGTACTTGAATACAGCGTCTTGCGAGTTGAAGGTAAACAACTCTTGGTGCACGAGGTATGTCATGATGCAGCAAGTTGTTTTGCGCTGCTTGCGTTTGCATTTGCATGGTTGACCTATTGGCGTCGCACTTTTTTGGTAGCTCTGCTTGTATCTCTTTCGGTCTTCTTTTGGTCCATGCTTGGCGATTTTGTTCGACTGTTATTGATATCGATTGCTGTCCAGTCGCACTGGACGGATCTCAATTATGGCTACTCGGCATTGATTCTGAGTTGCTTCGTATTCGGCTTGAACGTTGCTTGTGTGATTGCGTTCGATTTTTCGATGGTCGCCCTTTTCGCTCCAATCGAAGTTGAGCGAGTTTCAAGCACAGCACATGTTTCAAGCACAGCACATAGAGTATACCGTCGGTGTGTTAAGTGGCCGTCAAGTTCTCATATCCCGGTAACCGTTGGGAGTAGTGAGACATCTAACCACTTAGGACTTGTCGCCGTTTTTAGCCTTTTTTGCGGCGCGATTGGTCTAGCCTCCATGTGGGTTTTGTTTATTAGGCCGCAACCGAACAACGAATTAATCGCGATGAGCCGAGGACAAGCGGAGGCACTTGTTGCGGAGGATGTGTTTCCGGAACAACTGGGCAATCTTAAGAGAATAAACTATGCATTTGAGACTCGACCCGAGGGAAGTGTACTCAGCCAATACTCACATGCTTGGCAATTCGACTCCGGGGACACACGAGTGGTGGTGTCTCTCGATTTTCCTAACCCTAGGAATTCACTGCTGAATGTATATCAACTCTTGGGTTGGAAAATCGAGGAGTCACGAGACATCGAAATGAATACCGATGTTCCTTGGACTATCGAGGCAACAAGAATGACGAATCGATTTGGAGTGACAGCGAATGCTTGGAGTGCTTTGTTCAACGAATTGGGTGAGCCATTGGCGGCTGAAGATCCGCTTCCAAGAGCTACAATCGTTTCGTTGCTTCGCGGCGATAGATCCAGCGAAATCGTACCCAGTACTCACTTTCAATTCCGATTATTTTTCGAATCGGGCAAAGAGCTGAGTCAAACTCAGTTCGAACAATACCAAGCTTTGTTTGTGGAGATGTTTGATCGCATTCGCCAACAAATCCTTGCTTCGAAGAGCATATTAAAGTAGATGCCATGAAGATCCTAAGCAGCAAAAAACCATCCAAAAATGAGATTGAAGACCCACAAGCACCGAGCGCCGTTTCGCGTTTGGCGAGTTGGACGTCTTTTTCGTTCGTCGACTTGGCGGGCGAGTTGATGGATCTTAAGTCGCTATGGTTCGCGACACGAAAGTGGAATTCGACACTGCTCATGCTGCCCATTGTACTGATGTTGTTGGCGTTGGGCTCGGTTGTGGCTGTTGGGAAGCTTTCGACGAATAGATCAAAAGTCAAGTGGTACGTTGACTTAGCAGATAAAGAGATCAAGCTCGCGACAGAAAAGCCGCCGAACACCGAGTTGCCGCCAAATCCCAAGGACAACGCAGAGTTCGTCGATATGTTGTTTCGACGTGTTCTACAACTTGAGAACAATAACAAACGTGCGTTATTTCACGTTGCTCTTCAAATGTCTCGCTATGGCCAGGTTTCCGCTGCAAGACCCATCATGGAGAGCTTGGCTCCCACCAAATTTGGCGGCTACGAACCGGCCCACGCTTGGGTGGCTGGCGATATGATACAAAAAGCACAGAGCGGCGAATCGATCAACTCAGAGACGCTCAAGCATCATCTAAAGTACGGAACAATGCGAACCGACGTAAATCCCGTCTTGTTGGTGGTCTATGCTCAACTCCTTCAACGCGACGACCAGATCACAGAAGCAGAACAAGTCTTACGAAAGGCCGCTAAGTTTGAACCAAGACTTTTGCTACGTTCGATCGCTACTTATGTGCGAAACGGAATGGTTGGTCAGGCCAAATCGGCAGCGGACTTGCTGGTCGATAGCGTGAAAGACAAATGGACAGGAGAGAAAGCCGACGAAAACTTGTTATTGGCTGCTCAAGGCTATGTGTTGACCGATCGCCTCGACATGGGAATCGAACTGATGCAATCGGGTCTCAAGTTGCGCCCTCAATCGCCCTTGCTTCGACGCGCACTATCCGATGCGATGCGAATCAAGTTTCGGACAACGCTGATAACAAAAGATTCACAGGTTCAAGTGAATCTGGAATATATTAATTTCGCAATCGCATTGGATCCTACCAATATTGCGATACGGGAAGAACTTGAAATGCTTTCTGAGTTGGGGATCGGCCAAAATGATTCGACTTGTGAGGCCTTGAGGGCTCAGATTGCGGTGAACGGATCCTCTTTTATTGCCAGGCTTATTCTGGCGGAGTCGTCTCTACGTGGTCGAGATTTCCCCTCTGCGGTGAATCAATACGAGGTCTTGCTGGCCGAATTCCCAAACATGACGTTGGCCATTAACAACTTGGCAATGATTTATACATTTCTGGATGTACCTCGGAATGACGAAGCCTTGAGCATCATTGATCGAGCTATAGAGATCTCTCCAGACGTTGCTGAATTTCACGATACCCGTGCGGAGGTACTTATCGCATCCGGTCGAAAGAGCGAAGCCGTGGCTAGCTTCGAAGACGCCCTGAAAAAAGACCCCGAAAGAGAGAACACTCGCGTAAAACTCATCGCACTTCTTGATGAACTTAGCAATCTTGAGCAAGCCCAGCAACAGCGAGACCAGTTGGCTCAAGTAAGGAATAACGTCCTAGAAAGACAGGAAAAACTGCGAGCCGCGCAACTAGGTGAGAGAAAGTCTGATTGATTGCGACATTGCCACCTGTGCGATGAAAGGTTTATGACAATTCAATCCAAAAGAATGCGTCACTTCTTCATTTTAGAGAAGCGAAGAACAGCCTTTTTATCAGCGTCCACCAAGAATAACAAACCGTTTTCATCAAGTCGAAAGCCAACCACCTTTTCAAGTGCGTTCGAGTATCGAGATTCCTGGTCCATCAATGCAGGCGGCCCTGCGCGTCGGGTCATCACCAGCGGTCCGAAAACGATCTTCTGACCCTCGATGGTCGCTTTACCGCCAAAGTTGTTCACGCAAGTGTTCCCTGAAACGGAACCATTTTCGGTCAACTCAAGTGTCGTTTGCGCGTTGTCGATAACACCTTTTCCAGCAATATCTTCGGCTAGCCAACTACCAAACAGCGACGGTTTGGTCACGTCCAAAGTATCGCTCTTCGATTTGCTCCAAACCTGCTTCCAATCGGCCTTCATATCGACAACCGTCCATCCGTTTTTCGGCGCAACTTCAAGAGCACTAGTCAGCTTGCCGCTGCTCTTGGGATTTGCGTCGTAAGCGTACTCGCGATCCGCATCCGTGTGATGCACAATCAATCCAAAACTAGGTCTAGGATTACCGATCGTCGTATATTCGAGCATTGCCTGGTCGCCGTCGCTGTTACCGAAGCATGCGATCGGTCGGCGGCCGATGAATTGATGAATGCCGATCGGCTTGCCTTCTTTGTCATCGACGAAAAGATGCTCCAGCGTCTTAACAAGCGTTGGCTTACCATCGCGCAATTCAATTTTTACACTTCCTGTCGAGCCAACGATATTCTCAGGAGGTACACCGTAAACATCTTCGGACCAAACTCGCATGAAGTCCGCGCCGCCACCGGAGACGATGAATGTCTTGAATCCGTTGGTTCGCAAGTAGCGGAGTAACTCTTGCATCGGCTGATAAGTTAAGTCGGTGTAGGGTTTGCCGAAGCGAGGATGTTTTGCGGTAGCGATCCAGCTCTTTACTTGACCGTTGAAAGCATCGGTTGTCATTCCAGCGTGAGTTAATGCAAGAATATGCATTAGGCCATCATGGTGCTTTCCTTCGAGAAGCTTTCCAATGTCGCCTGCTAATGCCGCTTGAACCATTGGATCGGAGTTCAGTGCGGGTTCAAGTGGTGTCCGCCGCTTGATCTCGTCCAATGCAAAGGCGGCTTGGAAAGGGATTGGATTCTCGCACCACAAACAACCGTCATTGTCGAAAACGGCGATGCGTTCAGGTTCGGGTACAAACTCCGACGTACCAACTTGGATGACTTTCTCGACGAACGCCACGATACTCTTTTTTGCCGCCGTTTCATTCCAAGACGGAAGGGGATCTTGGCTCAAAGCCTGCGAGGCGAAAACTAGGATGAGCAGAGCTTGGATGGTAGTTCTAAAGGCAGGTTTTTTCATGGCATGGTTCGATTCGAGTGTCGATATGGTAATGGTGCCGAGCTCGCCCGATAGCGAGACTCATGAGATGGCACGGAGTATCATTTTCGATGTACTCAGTGTACCAAAAAACCAAACAGCAACCGCTTGTCCAGTCGGCTAGAACATCGCATGGTTGCTCATGGTTGCGGCCTCTAAGATTTTTTCTTGAGTCGCTTCTTCGCGTGAAAAGAGTGCGGTTTGGCGGCCTTCGCTGAGAACCATGATCCGATCGCTGAGCGTCAATATCTCTGGCATCTCGCTGCTGGTTACGATCACACCCAGCCCCTCAGCGCACAATTGTCGAATGATTCGATACAGCTCCGCCTTGGCTCCTACATCCACGCCACGAGTTGGGTCATCCAGCAACAAAATCTTCGGCTTGGTCAAAAGCCATCGACCAATAATACACTTCTGTTGATTGCCACCGCTAAGACTAGTGATTGCAGCTTGCAACCCTGCCGCTTTGATTTGCAGTTTGTCCACCATTGAGATCGCTGCGGACCGTTCTAATCTTCCGTTGACCGCCAAGCCACGCCGCATGGAGGCTAGTTCGCATAACGTAATATTCCGGCCAACATTCATGGCCGTAAAGATTCCAAGCCGCTTTCGATCTTCGGTGACCAAAGCCATGCCTGCAGCCAGGGCTTCGGATGGGTGACGGGGGCGAATGGGACGATCCTCGATATGTATTTGCCCAGACGGCACAATCGGGGCTGCACCAAAAAGGCATTCGAGCAACTCGGTTCGTCCTGCTCCCATCAACCCGGCAATTCCGAGCACCTCCCCTTGATACAAGTCAAACGAAATATCCTTGAGTCGATAGCCGCGGGCGTGACCTGGCCAAGGTAAAGACAACTTGCGCACGGACATGAGCCGCTTACCTCGCGACTGCTTCTCCCCAAGGTCCAACGATTCGATTTCGCGCCCGACCATCAAGTGAGTAATCTCACGTGCATTCGTTTCAGGCGTATTCAACTGAGCGATAAACCGTCCATCGCGTAGAACCACGATCCGATTGGACAAATGAAAGACTTCATCCATTTTGTGCGAAATGTACAGTATCGTTGTTCCACGTTCGCGAAGTTTTGCGATGACTCGTACCAAACGAGCGACTTCGGATTCGGTGAGGGCGCTCGTCGGCTCATCCATGACCAAGATACGACTATTGAGGCTGAGGGCTTTCGCAATCTCAACTAATTGTTGGTCTCCCACACGCAGAGTGCCCGCGAGTTCCGACGGCGACACACTGCATTCTAACTGAGAGAGCAACGCGCCCGCTTCGCGCTGCATCGCACGGTCATCGCGGAACAAGAACGCTGTTCTCTTCTCCCGTCCCAAGAACACGTTCGCCGCAACCGACAACTGTTCGACCAAGTTCAACTCTTGGTGAATGATACTGATGCCAGCCTCTTCGGCACCGCGAGTCCCCGTGAATCGGACGTGTTTGCCATCGATTGCAAGCGTGCCATCGTAGTCGGTAATAACACCCGACAAGATTTTCATCAGGGTGCTCTTTCCAGCTCCATTCTCTCCGCAGATGGCAATCAATTCGCCAGGCTTTACATCGAAGCTCACGTCATCCAGGGCTTTGACCGCCGCAAAACGCTTGCCGATTCCTCGCATCGATACTATTGAATCGGTCGAATCGATTGCATCGGTATTGGCTGCATCGGTATTGGCTGCATCGGTATTGGCTGCATCGGTTTCGGCCATGGCTGTTGCCTAACTCTTCTTCTCGGACATGGTCTCCCAAACGCCGCGAGCGACTAAGAGTCCACCGACCACCAAGCCTGCGACAATCGCATGAGCAGGTGTGTACCACGTCTGCTTGCCAAAGAACAACAGCATCAGGAGTCCCGCTAAAATGGACAATACAGGAATGATGGACCAGCCAATCGCGTTGTTGAAGTAGCGATTGACGATGGCTTTTTGTCCGCGTTGACTGAACGTCACAGCCAAGACAACGACGATCCCAACAATCATGCCTTCGTAAACGTCCGCCCCCGAGCCAACCACTTTACTAACGGCATCGATGACCGTCCGAAGAAATAAGCATCCAAGAATGGTCCCTGGTATGGTTCCTACACCGCCTTGTAGCGAACAACCGCCGATGACGGAAGCCGCGATGGCGTTTAACTCATATCCCCGTGCCATGATGTCCGGCTTAGCGGAACCATCGTCGGCAAACGAAATCATTCCGACGATCGACGCGGAGACAGCACCCAGCACGTAAGCAAGCCACTTGAGTCGATCGGTTCGAATACCGCTCAGCTTGGCCGCTTGTTCGTTGCCGCCCATCGCATGCAAGTGGCGGCCCGTTACAGTACGACTCATCAGAAACCACAAGAGGATTGCAAAGACGATGAAGACGATCGACATCGTCGTTACGTCTTTAAGTGCATCTCTCAGCAATTTGTCCGGAAAATCGATCTGCGACTTGCCACCGGTCGTGACCGTAGGAGTAAGGCCTCGCCCAAAACTGCGGAGGCCGACCAACGTTGCCAAGGTCGCGATGAACGGAGGCAGGCCGATGCGAGTAATGAGCCACGCGTGCAAGGTACCGATCATGGCCCCAACGGTAATCGTGCCTCCCATCGCAAGGACGACCGCGAGCCTCGAAAGGTGTCCATCTCGAAAACCATTGGGATCGAGGAGAATCAATAACGAACCAAACACGGTTGCGCTCAGTGCGATCACCGAGCCGCTAGACAAGTCGATCCCACCCGAAATGATGATGATAGCGCTGCCAAGTGCAAAAAAACCAAGCAGCACCGTTCGTCGTATAATCAGTTCGGAAGATCCCCTGGGATCGTTCCAATAGGTGTGGTTGGAGTCCAAAAGAGCTGTCGCGATGACGACAAACAACCAAGCCAATACCAACTTGAACTCGACCGACGACCACAATCTTTTGAACAAATCCCATGCCTTTTCGGGAAGCGTCTGTGCAGTTGGGTTCATGAGCTCGTCAAACGGTACTTGGTAAGCCACTCTTGAAATTGAGGTAAAGTCACAAATTCAACGCTTGGCCCAAAGTCGTTGAACATCTCGGGTTTCAACGGAGTGTCCTTGGCAGGCACTACGACCTTCAGTCCTGTATCGCGAATATCACCGCCGAGTTGTCCCATACTTGGAAACATTTCTTTGGCGGTTGCAGTATCACCGGTGATCTTGGCAAACGCATACTTAACCGAATCGTATCCCATACCAAATGGGTTTTGAACGACCATGGCATCGATCATTCCTTCGGCCATTTGTTGAATGGCGATTTGCTCGGCATCAAATGTGACGATGGTAAAACGATCTCGTACTTTCTTTTCGTTGACGACATCGACGATGGCTGGAGCGTTGTACGACCAGATGCCGACAAGCATCGAAAGGTCCGGGTACTTGGATATCACGTCGCGAACATTGTCGCGGGCTCGGCTTCGATCTGCATCGTCCAGTCGACGGTCCTTTTGGACATATCCTTCTCCCATGGCCGAAGTGAATCCGTCCATCCGTTCGATGGCGTTCTGTTGGCTGTCTACGCCCACGAACTGAACATATTCTCCTTTGGCTCGAAGATTCTTGGCCGCAGTTCCCAGCACTTTGCCACCGACCACATTGTTGGTACCAACATAGAAATTGCGAATCGATCGATTCTTTTCATTCAGGTCGCTATCGAAGCAACCGATGATGACCCCTTTCTTGCTCAACTTCTCAAGTTCATCGGCGATGGCGGGGTTGCTCGACGAGATGGGTGAGATGATCACGGCAGCGATGTCGCGCTGCGTACCATACTGACGAAGCTTTTCGATCTGGCCTTGCTCCGTTCCATCATTGGAATCCATCGAAGCCGTGAAACCGGCTTTCACCAACTTCAGGTCGTCTGCCGCCTGTTGAATTCCGGCCCGTGCAGCATCCCAAAACGGCGAATCGGTATTGTTGAGAAGAACAATGCGTTTTGTTGCGGTTGGTTTGGCGGTTTCGGGAGTACTGCCGCCAGTAGCACTGCCGCCAGTAGCACTGCCACCAGCAGTACTGACTCCAGTTGGTTTCGATTCGCAGCCGGCGGAAATCACCATCAACGCAGCAAGGCACACGAGCGAGAAGCGGATCATAGCAAGACATCCATCTGTAACTGTCGGAAGGGAGTGGGTGAGTGAGTGGAGCGCAAACCGGCATTCGGAACCATCATGGTAGTTTTCGCGACCGGATTCCACAAGCTACGCTAATCGTTTGGCATCGCTCTTCATTTTGGCGATGCGCTCGCTGACGGTTTTTTTCGCCAAGGCCAAATCGTCTGCCGATGCGACGGGCTCGACTCCAAACAAATAGAACTTCACTTTGGGCTCCGTACCTGACGGTCGTACAGCGATGGCGTTTCCGGACGGAACAGATTGTCCCGGCAGGGCTAGGTCGAGGATCAGCATATTGCTCTTCGAGGAATCGAGTGCTTCGGTAGAACCGCCGATGATTTTGCGAGTCAAATTGCCGTAATCGCGAACGGCGAGCACTTTGAGGCCACCCATTTCGGCAGGTGGATTGTCGCGCAAGGATTGCATGAGTTTCTTCATGTTGGCCATCCCCTCGCTCCCTTCCATTTGGACGTTGATGAGATCTTCGAGGTGGCAGCCATGCTCGATTTGGAGTTGATCGAGCCGTTGATGCAGCGTTAGCCCTTTGGCTTTCAGGTCGGCTGCAAGTTGACACATCAACAAACATGCGACTGGACCATCTTTGTCGCGAGCATATTGGCCAATAAGAAATCCATGCGATTCCTCTGTGCCGAATGCGAAATCGTCTGGCCCGCAAGCGTCCATCAGGCCTGCTATCCACTTGAAGCCAACGTGGATGTTCCCTTGACAAATCACTCCGTAGCTCTCTGCAATCCTACGAATCAAATCGGTTGTGACCAAGGTCTTGATGACATAGGTTCGGTTGGTGATTTTGCCGGCTTGCTTCAGTTTGCCGAGAACGAAATCGGTCAAAAGTGCGCCCAGTTGGTTGCCGTTGATCGTTGCCCAAGGCGAATCGGGTTTGGTGGTTACTGGGCATGCGCAGCCCATACGGTCGCAATCGGGATCGGTCGCAAGAATAATTTCCGCGCGTTGTTTTTTGGCTTCCAGGATGATCGCATCAAAAACGACGGCGTTTTCCGGATTGCTCACGTGTCCGGGGACGTTTGGAAAGTCTCCATCGGGTTTAGAATGTGGTCCGTAAACCAACACGTCGTTGAAGCCAGCGTTCTTGAGCAGTGGCAAGACGGCGAATCCACCCACGCCATGCAGGGGTGAATACATGACTCGGATATCTCGAGGACCAGGCCACGCAAACTTGCCAGCCGCAGCCAAATATGCGTCGTCGATCTCTTGGGTGACAATCGTTACCTTGCCTTGCGAAAGTGCGTCGGCGAACGAAACCGTTTTGATTTGCTGGACGTTCATCACGCGATCGATGATGGCGGAGTCGTGAGGTGGCAGCACTTGCCCCCCGGTCGACCAATAGACTTTCACGGCATTGTCGCTTGGCGGATTATGCGAAGCGGTGACCATAATGCCGCAGGAGCAATTTTTCTGGCGAACCGCAAACGAGAGTTGAGGTGTTGCGCGGTAGTCGTCTAGAAAATAGACATGAAATCCGTTTGCGACCATGATCGACGCACAAAGTTCGGCGAAATGCCTGGATTTATGTCGTGTGTCATAGGCGATGGCACAGGAAAGGGGGTTTCCGTCGGGTGGTAAACTTAGAATGGTTTCCGCAAGCCCTTGGGCGCTTTCTCCGATGGTTCGGTCGTTGATGGCGTTGGAGCCGAAATCGACCATGCGACCTCGGCGTCCTCCGGTTCCGAACGGGATGATGGTCCAGAATGCGTCGTCGAGCGCCTGCCATTTCCCAGATTCGATGTGTTCCAATATGCCGGGGACGTAATGTTCGTAGCGGTCCTGTGTCAACCAGCACGTTATGTTTTCCAAGGCTCCTGAGCTAATCTTGCCCTCGGCAGTGGCTTGTTGTGTCTTGTTGAGAGCGGATTGAATTTGGGTTGAGGTGGCCAAGCTGTCTTGTTCCTATCGAAATTTGGATCGAGTAATTTTGGATCGAATGAAACTAAGTTCGAACGGATTTGAGAACCCTAGCGATTCTAGATCGAATGATAGCGTTATGCCATAATCTCATGGACGTGCCAACGGCTAATGGTGTCAAACTTTCCGGTTGGTGCCCTTGTCAAAAGATGGGCAATCGGAAAGATGTACACATCAACGTTAACACACTCGCAGGAAGGGAAGGCAACAATTGAATCACTTTTCGAAAATGCCGCCGGTCTTTGATTCGCAAGCGTATCAAAGTTACCAACGCCAACGCCAAATGACGCTGGGCGACTTGTTGCTAGAAAACCGCATTGTTTTCTTGCAAGGGGAGATCTACGCGGGCAATGCAAATGAAGTGATCATGAAGCTTCTTTATTTGCAAAGCGAGCAACGGCGAAAGGATATCCATTTTTACATCAATTCGCCGGGTGGAGAGGTTGTCTCGACGCTGGCGATCTACGACACGATGCAGATGCTGTCTTGCCCGGTCGCGACTTATTGCGTCGGCCAAGCTGCTAGCGGTGCCGCTGTTTTGCTTGCTGGAGGCTCACCAGGCAAGCGTTTCTGTTTGCCAAACAGTTCGGTGATGGTCCATCAGCCTCACGGTGGCGTCCGCGGTCAGATTTCTGACATCGAGATCCAAGCTCGCGAGATTATTCGAATGCGAACGCAACTCAACGACATCCTAGCAAAGCATACCGGCAAGCCAGCGGATCAAATTGCGAAGGATACCGATCGCGATTTCTTTCTCACGGCCGAACAAGCCAAGGAATACGGACTGGTCGATCAGTTGTTGACCAAAACGCCGACCGACGATGACGATAAATCCTAACGAACTTCAACCTTGGAGCCAAACTTAATATGCCAATGATTCCATACGTCATCGAAAAAAGCGGCCGAGAAGAGCGCGTATACGATGTCTATAGTCGACTTCTCAAGGACCGGATCATCTTCTTGGGTACGCAAGTCGACGACGAAGTTGCGAACGCGCTGGTTGCCCAGATGTTGTTTTTGCAATCGGACGATCCGAAAGCCGATATCCACATGTACATCAATAGCCCTGGGGGCAGTGTGACTGCGGGAATGGCGATCTACGACACAATGCAATTTGTCTCGTGCGATGTGGCAACCTACTGCATCGGTCAAGCGGCTTCGATGGGCGCAGTCTTATTGACTGCCGGCGCCAAAAACAAACGCTTTTCACTCCCAAACTCGCGAATCATGATCCACCAACCCTTGGCTGGTATGCAAGGAACGGCTGAGGAGATTTCGATTCACTTGACGGAGTTCCAACGCACCAAGCGCCGTCTAAACGAAATCCTCATTCGCCATTGCGGTCAAGACTTGGACAAGATCGAACGGGATACGGACCGCGATCGATTTATGGACCCAGAAGAAGCGGTTTCATATGGCTTGATCGACAAAGTCGTCGAGTCGATGCCTCGCGTCGAACCAACGCCTGGAGCCTAGCCAGTCAGCGACAATCCGATCAGCCGGAACTCGCTAGCGGGCTGTTGATTTAATGAAGTCGTTATTGGGTAAGGGCGGTACGACGGACTTCCAAGCCCGTCCGTAGGGAAATCGACGGACTTGGAAGTCCGTCGTACCACTAAATGAACAGCCCATTAGCGTCCGGTTTATCGAAATCGCAACGACGGCGGTCGCCTTCTGTTTTCCAACAGTTGCCTCCATGATCTCGCATTTCATCGCAAAACGCATGGGTCAATTGCTCCATTCTGCTTGAGAATTCTTACAGCCATCTGCTGTTGCGATTGTCGTTACGGGGTATTATGAGCTACCCCTCCCCAATTCTCCCTCGGGGACGAACAAATTCTGGTACTAAATTATTTTCTAAAGGAGCATTCGGATGTTGCGATGCCTGCGAGTTTGGCTGGGCTTGATCGGTTTTTTATGCTGCAATCCCACCGCAAAGTTGCAAGCCGAAGATGCTCCACAAAAAGTGGTTAGCGTTGAAGGTGCGACGGAGTATCGGTTTCCAAACGGGGCCCGAGTTGTATTGTTCCCAGAACCGTCTCGACCGACCATCTCCGTCAACATGACGGTCCTCGTCGGTTCGCGTCATGAAGGGTACGGCGAAGCGGGCATGGCCCACTTGCTTGAGCACCTTGTTTTTAAGGGTACGCCGACGTTTCCAGATGTGCCAAAGTCATTGCGAGATCATGGTGCAAACTTCAACGGAACGACCAACGTGGATCGGACCAACTATTTCGAGACACTCCCTGCGAGCGATGAAAATCTTGAATTTGGTATCCAGCTTGAATGCGATCGATTGGTCAATAGCTTTATCAAACGCGAACATTTGATGTCTGAGTTCACCGTTGTTCGCAACGAGTTTGAGCGAGGCGAGAATAGTCCGCAGGGCGTGTTGTCGCAGCGTGTCCAAGCGGCGGCGTACGAATGGCACAACTATGGCAAATCTACCATCGGAAACCGATCCGATATCGAACGTGTGCCTATCAACAACCTCCAAGATTTTTATCGAAAGTACTATCAGCCCGACAACGTTGTCTTGATCGTCACGGGCCAATTCGACGAAGCCAAAGCCATGGGTTATCTTTCCAAGTATCTTGGCTCGATTCCAAAGCCGACTCGCAAACTGGATGCACCTTATACCGAAGAACCTGCTCAAGACGGGGAACGTCTTGTCACATTGAGACGTGTTGGCGCAATTGGATCCGTGATAGCCGCCTACCACATGCCTGCAGCCTCGCACCCAGATTGGGCCCCACTTTCCATTCTAGGGAGCGTCCTGTCTGAGTCCAAAATTGGACGCCTGGACGCCGTGCTCGTTGAGACCAAGCTTGCAACCAATGCGTCGGCGAGCGCTGACAACGCTCACGATCCTGGATTGTTCACGGTGTTCGCTCAACCCTCCGAGGGAAATCTAGAAACCGTTCGAGCAAAGCTGCTGAACATCATGGACACGCTCGGAGACGAACCGTTCAGCCAAGAGGCGATCGAGCGAGCTAAGATGCGTTCCAAGCGGCGGTCGGATCAACTGATCTCGAGCGCGTCGGCAATGTCCGGTGCATTGAGTAGTGCAGCCGCACTGGGTGATTGGCGATTGCTCTTTTTGCAACGCGATAGAATTTCACAAGTAACGGCCGCAGATGTCAATCGGGTCGCCAAGTCGTACTTCCCCGAGTACAACCGAACCGTCGGCGTTTTCATTCCATCCGATTCCCCGCAACGCTTGACGGTCCCATCGGTTGGTTCGATTGCAGATGTCGTTAAGGACTACCGAGGCGGAGATGCGATCGCGTCCGGTGAAGCGTTCGATCCATCCCCCGAAAATCTTGATGCCAGAACGAAGACGATTGAAGTCGATGGGCTGCGAATTTCGTTGATCCCTAAAAAGAACCGAGGCCAAACCGTTGCAATGACGGTGTCGCTACGTTACGGAAACGAAGACTCTCTGGCTGGAAAAAACACCGCCGCAGGCCTCCTCTCTGGAATGCTCATGGCAGGAACCAGCAAGCTGGATCGGCAAGCCCTACAAGAAAAAATGGACGCGATTGGCGTGCAGATTTCCGCAGGTGCGGGAGGTGGTGGTGGACGACGCGGTGGACGTGGCGGCGGAGGCGGTGGTCGTGTGGGCCAACTCGCATTCTCGATTGATGCGAAACGCGAATCGCTCGCCCAAGGAATCGAATTGCTCGGACAGATTCTGCGCGACCCAGCCTTTCCAAAGGAAGAGTTCGAACAAATGAAACTCCGAACGCTAAGTCGCATGCAAGAAATGAAAAGCGACCCCAATGCGCTGGCAGGAGATAAGATGGGCAAGGCGCTTTCCGATTACCCAGCAGGAGACGTTCGCTACGTACCAAGCATGGCCGAATCGATGGCCGAACTACAAAAGGTAACCGTCGAAGATGTCGCTTCGATCTACAAGCAACAGTTGTCGAGTGGAGTCGCTGAGATTGCCATCGTTGGAGATTTTGAACAGGAGCCCACGATTTCGGCCATCCAATCTGCGCTTAAAAATTGGAAATCGGACATCTCGTATCGATCGATCGAACGGGATGCTCGAAAGGGCATGGTTGGCTCCAAGGAAGACATCGTAACACCGGACAAGGCAAACGCTGTTTTCATGGCGGGTTTGTCGTTGCCGATGAACGAAGAAGATTCGGATAGCATGGCGCTCGAGATCGGCAATTTCATACTGGGCGGAGGCACGCTTTCCTCTCGACTTGGGGATCGAATCCGGCAAAAGGAAGGGCTTTCGTACGGCGTGACATCATCCATGTCGGCTCCCTCCAGGGGCAATGACGCACGCTTCGCCATCAACGCCATTACAAATCCAGCCAATATGGAGGCTGTCGAAATTGCAGCCATGGAAGAGCTTAAGAGATTCATCAAGGATGGGCCGACGGAATCGGAACTTTCCGACGCCAAGAAAGCCTACCTTGAATCCTTGAAGGTTTCTCGCACTGGGGATGGAGCCATCGCAGGTCAACTCGTCGCCAATTTGCACCTTGGTCGAACGTTCGAGTACACAAAGGCTCAGGAGGAACGAGTGAAGGCGTTAAAGCCGGACGATGTTCGAAATGCATTTCAGAAGCATATCGATCCTGCCAAATTGATCATTATCCGTGCAGGCGATTTCAAATAGACTTGATGGCGTCGCTGTCGCGGCTTGAGGCCGTGACAGCGTTACGAAGACAGGCCGTAAATTTATTGGATGGACCACTTTGGCGGCGTTTTGGTAACCCGTGCACGTAAGCGAGGAGCCGACTGCAATACCTCGCTCACGGGCTTGTTGATTTAATGATAACCCGAAGCGTGCGCGAGGAATTGTTCGTCCCTCACTGACGTTTCGGGTTATGAAGTTACCTTTGGCCATGTCGAACGATATTAAATCAACGAGCCGGCACGCGTCGGGTTATCAATTTGATCACCTCCAAGCCCCCACAATTCCCGCGAAGTTGACACCGCTGGCTGTTAGCGGCTACTATAATGCTATTGTTTCGATGGTCTGATTAGTCGAACACCCTCCGCAGTCCTTTCTCGGACAAGTTGACATGGCGATAAGCAAAGCACTCCGAATCCTCGCTGCACTATGGTTTTTGGTCGCTTTCCCGTTCTGTGGACTTCGAGCGTCGGAACCGGAAACGGCAGATATCGCCAAACAAACACACTTTTTCGAGTCCAAAGTTCGGCCTCTTCTTATCGAACATTGCGTTCGATGCCATGGCGATGAAAAACACGAGGGGGGGCTTCGGCTCGATAGCCAAGCTCATTTTAAGAAGGGTGGAGAGAGCGGCCCCGTTTGGGATGCAAAGGTTGTCGACGATAGTCTTCTGCTTTCCGCTATCCACTACAAAGACCTCGAGATGCCTCCTTCAGGAAAGCTTGCCGATGAGCAGATCGAAGTGCTTGAGAAATGGCTGAGGTCAGGCGGATTTTGGCCAGTTAACGCTACGATCGTGGCAGCCGCCAGCAATGGGACGAAAGAGTTCAGTCCGGCGGATCGCGCCTACTGGTTCTTTCAATCGAGACAAGGGAATCCGACCGCTAAAGACGAATCGATTAGCACTCGACTCGACGCCTTGGTCGAAGAAAAACTCACTGCCAACGGTTTAGCATTTGCGGAAGCCGCCGATTCGCAATCGCTTGTGCGACGTGTGTTTTTGGACCTGCTTGGAGTGACTCCAACGATGGCCGAGACAACGGAGTTCTTGAACGACGAAAGCCCGGATGCTTACTCCAAGCTCGTAGACCGGTTGTTGGACGATCCACGCTATGGCGAGCGTTGGGGCCGGTTTTGGTTGGACTTAGTCCGATTCGCTGAATCGGATGGCTACAAACAGGATGACTTTCGACCGACCGCCTACCGTTATCGAGACTATGTGATTCGGGCCTTCGAAACCGACAAACCCTACGCGGATTTTGTGCGAGAGCAAATCGCTGGCGATGAGATCGATCCGAATTCACTTGAGTGCCGAGATGCGTCTGGCTATTTAAGGTTGTGGATCTACGAGTACAACCAACGCGATGTCGTTGGGCAATGGACTGCCATCTTAAATGACCTCACCGATGTGACCGGCGAAGCGTTTCTTGGTTTGGGCTATGGATGTGCAAGGTGCCACGATCACAAATTCGATCCCTTGTTACAAAAAGATTACTTTCGACTCCAAGCGTATTTCTCGGGCTTGATACCTCGCGAGAATCTGCCGGCAGCCACGCATGATCAGTTGGCTGAGTTTTTGTCAGACGAACGACTGTGGCGCGAAGCGGCTCAACCGTTCCTGGACACCATCGATGCGATTGAGCGACCGCATCGAGAAAAAATCATACGATCTAGTATCGAAAAGTTCCCGCCCGAAGTGCGGCCAGCCTTGCTGAAATCGGAAGCCGAACGCTCGCCGCGAGACAAACAACTCGCTCATTTGGCTTGGCTGCAACAAGATCGCGACTTACAAGCAATCAAATGGGACAAAGTCCTTTCCGGCAAACAACTTGAAGAATGGCGGTTGGCGAAAGAGTCGTTGAAGCAACTGCCGGTCCCGCAAGTTAAGGCGCTGCCGGTATCCTTAGCAGCCACCGACGTGGGCCGAGAAGCGGCTGAGGTCACCATCCCGGGTAAGTCGGAGATGGGTCCGATACAACCAGGGATACCATCGATCCTCGATCCCGAATCGATGGCCATAACAACGCGACCCGATCGCAATTCGACCGGACGTCGGTTGGCGCTTGCAGACTGGATGGTCCGACCAGACAACCCGTTAACTTGGCGGGTCATCGTCAATCGCGTTTGGCAGCAACACTTCGGAATGGGGATTGTGAGCAATGCCAGCGATTTTGGTCGATTGACAGAAGCACCATCGCATCCCGAGTTATTGGATTTTCTGACAAATCACTTTGTGGAGGACGGAGGGCATTTCAAAGCATTGCATCGATGGATCTTGAACAGTCGCGTCTATCGACAATCGGCCTACCCGGCTTCGATCGCCGAATCGATGGCAATCGATCCCAATAACAAATGGCTATGGAGATGTTCGCCGCGCCGGTTGGATGCAGAACAGATTCGCGATTCCATCTTGACTGTAACCGGTGAGCTAAAGCCGATGAAAGAAGGTGCATCGGTAGATCCAAACAAACCCATGCGATCGATTTTTGTTCGCGCGATGCGAAACTCACAGGACCGTTTTCTATCGCTGTTCGATGCTCCCGACGCGAGCACTTCGACCGCTAAACGTAGCGCGACGACAACACCGCTTCAGTCGCTCATGATGATGAACTCCGAATGGATGAATGCACGAGCTGAGAATATGGCAAAGAAGATTATCAGTCTCAAAGGTTCACCCGAAGCGTGTGTAGCAGAAGCCTTCGAACGTGTCTTTTTGAAGCCGCCAACGCAAGCCGAGTTAGCCGTTGCACTCGAGTTCCTCGACCAACCTGAAGTCCTCGGCCAACCTGAAGTCCTCGGCAAAACTGGAACAAACGACAACCGATCTTGGAGAGATTTGTTTGTCGACTACTGCCATGTTCTTATCAATTCGAATTCCTTTCTTCACTTGGAATAGAGTGCAGCGGCGATGAATGAATTTAATCGAAGTAGGTTCACGGGCTCGCTTCCTCGCGGATCGGGTTATCTGAACCGGCGCGACATGCTGCAACAAGCGGGTGCCGGATTTGGCTCGCTGTTTTTGGCGTCGATGCTGCCACCGAGTGGTTTCGGGGCATCTCCCGCGAGTGAGTCTTTGGCACCACATCACACGCCGACGGCCAAGAGCATCATCTTTTTGTTCATGGAAGGAGGTCCAAGTCACATCGATTTGTTCGATCCGAAACCCGAAATAGAGAAGCTTGCAGGCAAGCCGTTGCCTGAGAGCTTTGGTCCCATCATCACGCCGATGGGCGAGTATGGTGCACCCTTGATGCCGAGCAAAAGAAAGTGGAAACAGCACGGACAAAGCGGATTGTGGGTATCGGATTGGTTGCCGCACATCGCCGAACATGCCGATGACCTGGCAGTGATTCGGTCTTGTTGGGGAAATGGACTTAACCATTCCAACGGTGTATGCCAGATGAACTCAGGCTCGATTCTAGGTGGTCGCCCTTCGTTGGGGAGTTGGGTCACGTATGGCTTGGGCAGTGAGAATGAGAATCTACCCGCATTTGTCGTCATCGAAGACGGCGACGGGCACGTCATCAATGGACCACGCAATTGGTCCGGCGGCTTCATGCCCGCAAGCTACCAAGGAGTTGCAATCAACGGCAGCAATACGCCCATCGATTTCTTAAAGACACCCCAGCGCGTGGGCGATACGCGACAAGCCGCCAAGCTTCGGCTTCTAAATGAAATCAACAAGCAACACCAATTGCCGCGCGCGTCCGATTCCGAACTGGAAGCTCGTATCCATTCGTATGAGTTGGCCTTTCGCATGCAAGCACAAGCTCCCGAAGCGGTCGATTTGTCGCAAGAGTCCGAGCAAACTCAGGCAATGTACGGCATCGATGACAAATCGACGGCATCCTTTGGTAAGAACTGTTTGTTGGCCCGACGTTTGGTCGAGCGAGGCGTTCGATTCGTCCAGCTTTATCATGGGGCGGGAAGCAAATGGGACTCGCATTCGGCCATCGAAAAAAACCACAGCAAACTCTGTGAGTCGAGCGATAAACCGGTAGCCGGATTGCTTGCCGACCTAAAACAGCGTGGCTTGTTGGATAGCACCCTGGTCGTTTGGGGTGGTGAGTTTGGTCGGACGCCCATGAGTGAAAAGGGAGATGGTCGCGACCACAACGCCTATGGCTTTACGATGTGGATGGCAGGCGGCGGCATCAAGGGGGGCCAGGCAATCGGCTCGACGGATGAGATTGGCCTAAGGGCGGTAGAAGATCGATTGCACGTTCATGATTTGCATGCCACCATTTTGCACATGCTAGGCGTCGATCATTGGAAACTTGTTTATGCACACCAAGGTCGACCGGAGCGGGCAACCCAAAATGAAGGCAAGGTCTGCAAGAAGCTGCTTCTAGACGCTTAGATTTCGCACGAAATGACTGGCCCCTCGTGCCTCGTATCTTGAGCATTAAGCATATCGCAAATGGCCGCTCGGGGAGTTGAATCCCTCTCGGATTTTGACGTAAGTGATGATTCTTGCAAAACTTGCACTGATCCAATTTATACCCTCGCTGCACCGGCGCTGCAAGCCTGTGGCACCAACTGTCCATTCAGGGCATCAATTGACAAAGAATTATTGGAGCTCATCGAGTCTTGGCCCGTAGTTCCCCAACACGCCCGTGTTGCAATTTTGTCGCTCGGGCGATTGCGGATCAAAAAATGACTACGGTTTACTTTCGAATGCCTGGGTCTTTTCTGGATCCACCAGGTGCATCCAATCTGCAAAAGACTGTAAGTTCGCGCTAACGATCTTCTCATCAAAAACGAGTTTGTTTACCGCAAACCAGTGGAAATCGTAAAATGTTTCTTGGTAAAAATTAGATTGAATTTTTTTTCCTTCGGAATTTTTTTTACGTTCCGATACTCGACGTGTTTGATCAATTGATTCCACAACCATTAAGTCATCATGATCGGTCCAGGCAATCGACTCGATTCGATGAGGTATAGTTTGCAAATTCGCGCCTTCACCAATCAAGAATTTTTGACTAAAAGTTACCGGAACTATCCTTTTGGAATCGATCACCCAATGATTCTGTATTGTCATATTGGATAATTCGACCTTTCCACGCTGAAAGACATGCAAAGAACTTCCTTTCGCGCCACCCGATTGATAGTTATTTAATGGGTCGTTTACAGAAACAAGATGCAAATCAAAATCGTACCCCTTCATTCCGAACGGAGTTGGATAACCAGCGATGCCTGTAAGTCTGACATCAGGCAACTCAACTGACTTGCAAGCTTCAGCAAACGAAACACTACGCCCAGAATGATCCTCCAACGTGCTTCGAACTTCAAGCCTTCCATTTACATACCGTGCAGCGAAAAAACGGACTTCTAAAACTTCTTTGGCATTCTCTTGTACCGTTGTCCTATCTGCCTTTCTTAAAAACAAAAACTTCTCGCCGGGAATATCTTGGATGATTCGGCAAAACTCCGTTTCTTTGCAAAACCCCGTGTCCTTCTTGTCGTTAATTGACTCTGACCGCACCAATACATCAAACTGTTTTAGACAACTGTTATTTATAAGAAACGTTTGAATAGTAGAAGCAGCGTCCGGGTCGCTGAAATTTGATTGGCAGAAACCGTGTGAGCCACATACGACACAAAAAACAAGAATCGCAACTGTTCTGTACACATGAAGCTCGTTTCGGTTTGGAAAGTCCAAAATGCTTGGCATTGACTTCACAATACCAAGCACTACACAAATCAAAAATCAGAACATACCTGGTTAATAGCTGCCCGTACAATTGCCAGTTCCGGTTAGTTGTACGAACTGAGTGCCAATCGGTTGCCATCCTCCTGTACCGGTCTGTGCCTTACAGTCTGCAACAGGAGAACCAAAAAATAAATAGGGGTCTGAGCAGCCATCACAATCGCGTTCCGCAGAGCATCGGACCCCTGCGCCCCAAACAATAGTTATAAATCCAGGTTCTCCTGGATTCGCCGGTCTAATCACGCCATATGTGTTAGTAAGAGATTTGGTCTCTTTAGTGTCCTCATGACACAAGAACGAATCGGGGCCTAAAAAGCACCACTCGGAGTTGCACGGATACGGCGAATGATTTGGACAGTTTTCAACCTCAATTACTTGGCAAACAGACTGGGAATAGCCAGTTTCGACGCCCGCATTTACCATTCCGAGACAAAGCAAACCTAATAGTAACGATCGCATTTTCAGAATCCTCCGAACAAAGAACTAATAACCTAAGAACTGTAAACCAACACTTCCGTCAAGCGAAGCAAGCGGCGATGCAATTCGATACTCGGCTTGCTTTGGGGCGCTAATCGCTGAGTCAAACAATTTGTCTTGTTTTTCTCTAGTCCACTCCAAATCAATCCTATACACCCCTTTACCTGCTCGCGAGATCTTCAAGACTTTTAACTTTCCTTCTGTCGTTGAGAAAGTCACTACTGGTTCGAACTCAACGGCATCCTTTCCGACACCACTAAACGCAACGGAATCGTCTAGCTTTACAATAACTCGACCGACAAATCGAGTTTGCTTGTCGCTGTCGGGAGAAAATGAAATCACGCTCGGAACCAAGGTGATTTTATTTCGTAGGTCGATCACGACTGGAATGGTCGCAGTATTCCCGGTTTCCAGATCGGTAATTATTACCCGCTCAACTATGGAGCTCGTAAGTTCTCGATCCAGCTTCATTGAGCATGCAACACTAAATAAATCACCTTTCTTTACGATCTTACCCTTAAGGCCTTGGAGTAGCGGACCTGTAGAAACAACAATATTTTCAGATCGAATCGGATTAGTAACTAGGCAGGGTATTTCGAATTCCACCAACTTAGCCCCCCTCGCCACTTGCGACACAAAAGTGTTCGCGGATCCAAATGATAGTACTCCTGTAAGTCGGTATTCGATGCGAATCTGGATGGCTTCTTTTTCTGAGTAAAACAAAGACATTACCAAGCTGCGTTTCGACTCGTCAACTCGCTCAGACTTCTCTGTCTTTAATTCGACATCCAAATGGCCTGAGCCATCTGCAGGAATTGAATTTTCCTTCAGTACTGCCTTAATACAACTGCAAGTTGTTTGAAACTTGACCACCGGATAAACTATTGAAGTTTTGTTTATAAGCTCTAATTCCAGCTTTAGTGTCTGTCCGCAGGGTAACTCGCCAAGATCGAACAGAGCGCTTTGCGCTGAATTGCGAAAGGTGATTTCCGTTGATTTTTTCAGGACATCGTCCGCAATCAGCGTTAATTGCAGAAGAGATGCAAAGAGAAATGCGCCAACCTGCACTCGACAAAGGTTTAGCATGGCAGTTTCGTATGGGAAAGGAACACCTCTAAAACCGTACTAAATGGAAGATTTCCCTCCATTCGCAAATTTATAAGTGATTCGAAACTGGACGTCAACTCATTTTTCAAAAAATTCTCAAAAGTCTCAAACGTGGAGAAGTCAAGCCCACGCACCACGACAACAAACATTGAAAGGAACCTTAGTCGAAACAAAGAATACAGTCCTTGATCGATGATGTGGTCTAGTTCAATCTTGACGACGCAAACTGGTGACGGATAGCGCATCTACAGGTACTTCGGTTGAACGATTGTTGTCATGTTTGGAGCTTTCCTGGTTTATTGCCGTCGGGACAAGATGGCGTCCTTATTTGGGTGATCTAGTCCACTTCGTAGCTGACGAAGAAGTCTCGCTACTTTGATCTTGAAATCGCTTTGGCCTTCGCCTCGCACGCCGGTTGTCGTGTATCGATATAAAGTCTTAATTGACTTCGATTTCCCGTTGATGGACGGAAAAAGCTTAGAAGCTTGCGCAATCGAGATAAGAGTATCCGAGTATCCCGATCTGGATTGATCGTCATGAGAAGTTGCCTGTTTAGAAGTTGTGATGATGGCTTCGTGCCAAGAGCACTTCTTTCCCGAAAATCGGATCGGGTTGCAAGTCTTCATCACAAACGGTAAACGGACAAACAGCAACTAAGACCTGCAGTGCTCAATCTCAGTTTTGGGAAGTTCAGGAATTCTGTCAATGGGTCATCATCCGATTTTTCGAATCACTTCGATTGCTTTCTCGCGATCAGCCTCGGCATAAATTTGCGTTACACCGATTTCGCTGTGACCCAACAGGACTTGAGCAGCTTCAATACCATGCGATTTTCGAACGTTCGTTGCCATCGAATGTCGAAGCTGATTTGGGGCCCATGCATGTTTGCGATTCCACTCGAGCAAAGCTGGTCGATCAAGTTCACTTCCAGGAGGGAAAGCCTTTGCGCATGCGTTCCGAATCGCTCTAGCGTACGATTGAGACGTGTAGCAGTTCCTTTGGAACAGTCTCGTGCATTGCACCTTCGAGCCAAGTTTGCATGTGTTGGCCGACCTTTCTTTTGAAAAGATCGATGAATCCGGATGCGATGCTCCATCCTTTCGCAACTTCAGGGCATTGCTCAAAAACCATTGCCTTGAACGATCGGTCATCGTCGCTGAGATCTTCATCGGTCTTGAACACCATCCATGACAATTGCTTTGGGGATTTCTGGTTTGTTCGGACTGGAAGCGACTTTGAATGTGCCTCCGCGTTTCTGCGCAATTGTGAAACACGACGGCGGACGCTGTAGTACGACGCACGGAATCCTCTTTCTGTAATTTCATTTGTTAGTTGCATGACGTTGTGGCAGCCTTCCTTCCATCGCTCCCATAGATAGTCAACGCAAGGGTCGGCATGACTGGAGCTTGGACGTGTTGTGCGTTCTGGATATTCGTCGGCCTGAACAAAGCGTCGAACGGTAGAACGAGTGATGTTCAAACGTCTCGCAATCTCACGCTGCGGGATTCCTTGCTGATACAGCGTCGTCACTTCTAAGTAACGTTCACGCCGCTTTTGTGATGCCACGCTTTTGGTTTTGGGACCTTGGGTGCCTGGGACCTTGGGTGCCTGGCACCTGACCTTGGGGACCTTGGGTGCCTGGCACCTATATCCAGCCGTTTTGACCTTGGGTGCCGGGACCTTGGGTGCCTGGCACCTATATCCAGCCGTTTGGTAAGAACTGTTTGTTGGCCCGACGGTTGGTTGATCGCGGCGTTCGATTCGTCCAGCTTTATCATGGGGCGGGAAGCAAATGGGACTCGCATTCGGCCATCGAAAAGAACCACAGCAAACTCTGCGAGTCGAGCGATAAACCGGTAGCCGGATTGCTTGCCGACCTAAAACAGCGTGGCTTGTTGGATAGCACGCTTGTCGTTTGGGGTGGTGAGTTTGGTCGGACGCCCATGATTGAAAAGGGAGATGGTCGCGACCATAACGCCTATGGCTTTACGATGTGGATGGCAGGCGGCGGCATCAAGGGGGGGCAGGCAATCGGCTCGACGGATGAGATTGGCCTGAGGGCGGTGGAAGATCGATTGCACGTTCATGATTTGCATGCCACCATTTTGCACATGCTAGGCGTCGATCATTGGAAACTTGTTTATGCACACCAAGGTCGACCGGAGCGGGCAACCCAAAATGAAGGCAAGGTCTGCAAGAAACTGCTTCTAGACGCTTAGATTTCGCACGAAATGACTGGCACCTCGTGCCTACATTTAAGCATATTGCAAATGGCCGCTCGGGGAGTTGAACCCCGACGCCTCTCGGCACCAGATCCTAAGTCTGGCGTGTCTGCCAATTTCACCAAGCGGCCTTGATTCTACGAATCGATTGCAGATTTTAGTCAGAAACAGGCTTGAGTGCGACTCCACTTTCAAAAATACATCGGTTTGTCGGTTTGGTAAGACGACGAAGTGGAATCCCGCAGCATTGTGCTGCGGTTCGTCCAGGTTTTTCGGCTAAAAAGGCTACTCTCTGGACGCTTGGGGTGCATGTAGCCTGAACGCATAACCAATCCGCAGGTCGAGCCTGCGGTATTTTACTGCTCTTAGGATTATCCCCGCCCTTCCGGATCGGCAGCGCAAAAACTACCACTTAGTACAGCCGCCAGCCTGGTTCGACATTCAAAACACAGGCTAGCAGCCTGTACTACGGGTGAATCTCATCCTGCTGCTCGCCTAAGGACGCGGGGGATTCTAACGCTGCCATTGATAAACTTTTCCGCTTGCGAAGTTTGTTTCTAATTTGCTTGTTTTGCCAGCGTGACTTTGCATTGTTTGCTGGTGGTGAGGTCATTGATAGAGCGGTTGTGCACGATAGTCCGATACTTTCCGTTGTGACGCTTGCAAGGATCGAGCGTCAATTAACAGATTTGCTTGTATTGCCACCGGGTTTGCAAGCATTTCGATTTTGAGCCAAATGCCGGTTTTCCAGCTTAGGTTCTTACGATGCGACAGCCTACTGAGTTGCGAACGGACGGACAGGTCATGATACAACGTACAAAACTTCAAAAATGGATTGCAAGCGGATGCATTGCGGCCACATGCCTCGCAGGTTGCAAGCAAACCGAGCGATTTCGAGCTTGGAGAGATTCGTCTGATGTTTCGTATTTCCAGAACTTTGTAACGCAGATTGAGTATCCTGACGTCAATGCTCCCATCGAGCCGGCGGTCATGCAAACGCCCATGCCGCTGGCGGTTCAAAACCCGAACGAATTGCCAACTTATGATCTAACCCTGCAGGAAGCGATTCGAAGTGCCCTGCAGAGCAGCGACGTATTTCGGAATCTTGGGGGCAACGTCGTTTCGACGCCACTAGGCCAACCGACCCACTACGACCCTGCATTGACAGAATTGAACCCACAGGCCGGCACACAAGCAGCCCTGGCGGCCTTTGATGCTCAAGTCACGTCGCAATTGTTTTGGCAAAAGAACAATCGCCCGTTTAACAACCTCGGCAACCCGTTTCTGCCGCTTGGCTTTCAACAGACCACAGGTACATACACGAATGCAATCACGAAGCGATCAGCGACAGGTGCACAATACGCATTAAGAGCCAACGTTGTTTACGATAACAACAATAGTCCAGCTCGCTTGTACCGAAGCGACTTTGTCGGCTTCCTCGAGGCAGAGTATCGCCAGCCTTTGATGCAAGGGGCTGGAACGACTTACAACCGCATCGCAGGACCTAACGCTGCAATAGGTCAGTACAATGGGATTCTGATCGGGCGCATCAACACGGACATCTCGCTCGCGGACTTTGAAGCAGGCGTTATTCGACTAATCAGCGATGTCGAGGGTGCGTACTGGGAACTCTATTTTGCCTACCGAGCTCTCGACGTCCAAGTGACAGGGCGTGAAAGTGCGCAGCGGACTTGGCAGCTAGTCAACGAAAAACTAAAACTTGGCGCCAGAGGTGGCGACATAGCCTCGGAATCGCAAGCCCGCTCGAGTTTCTATCTGTTTCAGTCGCAGGTTAATGATGCGTTAGCAGGCCCACAAGGTCTGTACAATTCCGAGCAAAGACTGCGATACGTCATGGGGCTACCTGCCACGGATGGCAGGTTAATTAAACCCATTGATAAGCCGATCGGGGCTGAAGTTGCAATCGATTGGGATGCCGCTTTGGGCGATGCCTTGACACGCAGAGTCGAAATTCGACGTCAAGAGTGGACAATCAAACGCAGGGAACTAGAACTCATTGCATCGAGACTCAATCGTCGCCCTCGTTTGGACGTATTGACGCAGTATCGTTGGCGAGGTTTGGGAAATCACCTCGTCGGAGCCCGCGATCCCGACAATCAATTTGCTAGTTTGACCCAAAACCTTACCGAAGGAAATTTTCAGGAATGGCAAGCTGGCTTCGATTGGTCCTACAATGTAGGCTTGCGACAAGCGTCTGTTGCTATGCGGCATGCCCAATTGAGTTTGGCTCGCGAAATGGAAATATTGACAGAGCAGCAGCTTCGAATTTCTCATGATCTGAGCAACGCGTCTCGCCAAATCTCACGAAGTTATATGCAACTTCAGGCCAACTACAATCGGAAAGAGGCAGACGATGCGCGAGTGGATGCACTTAGCCGCAGAAATAGAGAAGGCCTCGACGACCTTACGTTCTTGCTGCAGGCTCAGCAGTCACTTGCGACTAGCACCAGCGCTTTGTATCGATCTCTGATCGACTACAATTTGGCTTTGCGTGATTTCCATCGAGAAAAAGGCTCGCTGCTTGGTTACAATCAGGTCAATCTGTCCGAAGAAGCGTTGGATGCCAATATGTTGCAGGCAGCGTATCAACGCGGTCGACACTTTACACCGCGAGACAATCCTCAGGCAGTAACCGTGAAGGATCGGGTGAGCAATGGACCTATAAACCCAAGCGATGTCGGACAACCGGTCGCGACGAGTCAATCGGTTGCACCGGATTCGATTATGAACGAAATCATGGAAGTTACCACAGACCTTTAGTACCGCTTGGCGACGCGGACCATTTGATGCATGCCTGTGGGTTGTGACCTTCGCCCTAGCGTGAAGGAAACGATCGCCAGGGATAAACCCAGGACCACGAGCACCCCACCCGCTAGTCACTTATCCGGTGGATACGCTAGAATAGTCGTCTGTGATACTCAATAATCGTGAAAAAGCTGCGACAAACCATCTGCCGAGCGCTTTGCAACTGGCTGAACTAGAAGGTTGTACCTGGGATGTTGTTATTCTCGGAGCAGGCGTTGCGGGTGCGTCTGCTGCCATCCTCTCAGCCAAGCACGGCCTGAAGACTTTGCTGGTCGAAGCAAAGCCCTTTCCTCGCGAAAAAGTCTGTGGCGGATGTTTGAACCTACGCTCGCAAGGGTCCCTCAAACGACTGGGTGTGCTTAACCAAGTCGAGTTGGCAGGCTCAATTCGCATCGATTCGATGCATTTGCAAATCCTTGCGACTTCGGTGAATTGGACGGTCCCCGCCATGATGAGCGTTCGGCGCTCGACATTGGACACCATACTCGTCGATGAGGCCGTCACGCAAGGTTGCGAATTCATTGACTCTGCACAGGGGAGCCTGATCGCGTCTGAATCGAATACGAGATCGGTCCGCATCCAGAAGCAAGACCAATCCGTTGTCGTAGAGGCAAAGTGTGTGCTCGTTGCAAGTGGACTGACTAGATCGCCGCTCAAAAATCCGACAAACTGGCCGGCCGTCGTTCATGAAGATTCTCGAATCGGAGTACAATGCATGCTGTCTGAAACAGATGCTGCGGCGTATGTTGGCAACCAGTTGCATATGTTGGTTGGCAAAAATGGCTATGCAGGCATTTGTAGTACGGATGGCAGTTACGTGGACGTTGCAGCCGCCATCGATCCGGCGAGCATTCAAACTCAGGGTGGCATAGAACAAGTTGTTCGCGGAATCCTCGAGGAATGCAACGCTCCACCGATTCAATGGCCTGAATTCATTCCATGGATGGCAACACCGGCCTTGACTCGCAATTCCTCGCGAGTCGTAGAGCGATGCGTCTTTTTGATTGGAGACGCGATTGGATATGTCGAGCCATTTACGGGAGAAGGAATGTCCTGGGCACTTGCGAGCGCCGAAGCGGTGATGCCACACGTGATCGAAATAGCGTACAAAGAATGGAACGACCGCATGGCCGATCAATGGAGCGATTGGGCAGTTCGGCAACGAATACAAAAACAAAAAACTTGTCGTTGGATTGCAAGCCGAATCCGACGACCTCGTGGTGCGGCGTGGGTTTTGCGGGCTTGCAATTGGTGTCCGCCACTACGCGCAACTATTATTCGAAAGACAACTCAATGAGCCTCAATATCGCCGCCAATGTGCTTCCGAAGCAATCTACGAAAGCCTGCATCTTGGGTATAGGGACGGAGACACCCGAGCATTCGATCTCGCAGAACGAAGCTGCCTTGGTCGCCCAAGAATTAGGTTTATCCGTGAGGTGGCGAGATGCACTGCCAGCACTCTATCGCAAATCGGGAGTTCAGCGGCGCGGAAGTGTGCTTCTCGGCCCGGAAGAACTACCGCTGTCGCAGCGACAATCCTTCTACAGGCCGTCATGCGACACGGAGCTATTTGGCCCAAAGACATCAGAACGGATGAAGGTCTTTGCAGAACACGCTGGTCCAATGCTGCAGCGAGCTTGCGTGCAAGCGATTAAGAGTTCTGGCATCGCTGAATCGAGTATCACGCATTTGGTTACGGTTTCGTGCACTGGTTTCTTCGCGCCTGGAGTTGATATCGCGTTGATACAGTCTTTGGGCCTCGATTTGAATATTCAGCGAACCCACGTCGGCTTCATGGGTTGTCACGGTGCTCTCAATGCCATTCGTACAGCCAAAGCCATTGTCGAAGCAGATCCAACTGCGATCGTATTGGTGGGCGCAATTGAGCTGTGCAGTCTGCATCAGCAGTACACAGACGACGCCCAGCAGCTCGTTGCAAACGCACTCTTCGCCGATGGAGCTGCTAGCATCGTCATTGGTACACGACGTGAAGACGTGGAAGCGGTCAACCAAGATTTGGCCTATTTGGATACAGTCGATCAAGCCAATTGGACCATCGCTTCGACATTTTCCAAATGGATACCCAATACAACGAACTTGATGAGTTGGACGATTGGAAATTACGGTTTTCGCATGAGTCTCGATCCCCAAGTGCCTGCCGTCATCGAACGCAACCTCGAGATTGAGCTCAAGACTTGGCTAAACAATCAGGGGCTAGAGATTTCGGACATCGGTGCATGGGCCATTCATCCGGGTGGACCTCGCATCATTCAAGCAACAGGCAATGCGCTCGGACTTGCACAAGAATTCTTGCAACCCTCTCAAGCCATTTTGGAGAACTTTGGGAACATGTCTTCCCCGACGGTCTTATTCATTTTGGAGAAGCTAGCGATGGAAAAACCAGATGCCAGTTCGTGTGTCCTGTTGGCCTTCGGCCCCGGCCTTTGCATCGAAGCGGTTTTATTGAGATCCAAGTCCGAATTCTGATTTTGAGTTTCTATTGCGAGGAGCGGTCGAGCGCACCGGTCGAATACGATTAGTGCACGGCGAGTTGCCTCAGATGCTTGCGTTAGCGAAGCAATTTCAGCAGATGGGTTTTGCCAATAAGACGCCCAAACGCAACGAAATTGTTTCGATGTAGCTAGTCATTTTGCAACACTGTTAACCAAATCAACCGCGACGATATTCTCGATGCTGCGAGTATCGGTTTTCTGAGTGAACATCTCCTGGCGTATCTTTCGACCGGGAAAGTCGTCACAGGAGAGCAGCTTGACGCTCATCGGTCCTGCTTCGTTCGATTCCGTCCACTCGAAGACATCTGCTTCGTATTCTTTCTCGGATAAAACTACCTTTTCCGTTCCGGTCCGTATTGCCTTGAGCGATGGCAATTGGAATTGCTCCAGGCTGACTGAGGGTGGAACTCGAAACGTTGCGGCAAACTCAAAGGTTTGTGATGGGTTGTCGATTCGCGTTCCATCATGTCGCTCCACCAGCGTCTGGCTTTCGACAGCAACCTTTGTGTCGGACTTGTCGGTCAGAACAAGCGTTTCCGTTTCGACCACGGTTCCGTTGGGATTGGTGACTTCTTTTCTGCGAACGACCTTGGTCCCAACTTGGAAACGACTCCAATTTCCGAATTGAGGATTTATCGCCACCGGATAACTCTCCGATCCATTGGATTGGACGCCACCATTATTTGCTTGTTTGACTTTACCATCCGACGATTCTCGGGTGCCGCAACCCACCTCGAAGCAACAAGCCGAGGCGATCAAAATGCAATGAAGCGAGAACTTCTTTTTCGTAGACATTGGCAATCACTTCTGCATGGTTAGGACATGGGGTATCTGAAAAAACAAGAATGCGTCGTCTTCACTTTTTTGCCTTCGGCTTTGGTAATTTTCCTTGGCTCTCTTCGTCAGCCACTGCCGCATCCTCTCGTTTGACGGCTTCCTTTTGCTCCGCAGTAAGCTCTGTTGTTGGAATGACAGTTTCTGAACTACCGCATCCGCTTACAAAACTAAAGACAAATAAAGAACAAACCAAAATTCTTGCAGACATACCGACGGACCCTTATTGAAATTCAAAGTTTAAGAAAAAAGTAACGTTCGCGAACCGAACGCTTATTTCGTAGCGGAACAGCCCAAGCTGTCCGGTGAAGATTCGAACATCACTTGGCAATTCACCGGGCGGCTCGCGCCGCTCCGCTACAAAACACTTGATCGAACCGAAAGTGAATGGCATTCGGCTATCGACTGCGGACCAAACAACAAGACTTATTCGAGTGCTTCCGACACGACTCCGTCGTCGATAACGCAGGCTCGCATCCATACCAGTGGGTCGACGGAGAAGGACGAGAATCGAACAGAACCGTCACCGAATGTAGCGTTCAATCCGCCGGGGTGACTTGAGCCGAAATAGCGTCGCCATGTCGTACCGGTTGTTCCCAATGGTCCTAGCGCATCGTTGAACCAATACACGTTTTTATCCGAATCGGACTTAGGTGGGAAATGGTATCGAAGAACGCACTCATCCCAACCGGCGTTGTTCCAGCGTTCGTTGTCGCCCCCGTCTAAACCATGTCTCGATGCAGGCAAGTGTTTTTCAGCGGCCATGATTGAATTGGAGGTTCCATCGGTTACGTCGGCCATTCGACGCTTAGCGCCTTGTGCGGACCAAGTGATGTATCCTTTGCGGCCACCAACGTTTCCCCAGTTCTCCACTGTTCTCTCATTGCGTCTTGGGCTCAATCCAAGTGGTGGAGCAGGAATATCCCCCAAATTCTCGTGAACCTCACCTTGATAAAAACCGGCGCAACCAGCATAGTCGCAGCGACCAAACAAAGCGGACCCGTACCCCGTGGGTGCCCGACGAGATGGGCAGTAATACGTTGAGATGAGTGAACGAGCAACCGAGTCTTCGCCGTTGTAATTTGGCGGTCGGCTAACATGGATGGCTGGCAAATCAAAATTGGCTAGATTGTAAACGTTGGTCTGTTCAATGTAGGGAAGGATTTGAAACCAATGGCTCCAGCCTTTTGGGTGCGCTGCGTTGCAGCATGTGCTTCCTTCGTACTGCCCGGGAGCTTCGTTGTACTGCATTCCCGGCAGGCTCGGATCTCCATCGTATGGCCCCTTAGGCATGTACTTGAGGGCCGATTCGTGATTCATGAAAGCCAATCCAATTTGCTTCATGTTGTTGCTGCACTGCATGCGTCTTGCAGCTTCACGAGCTGCTTGCACTGCGGGCAAAAGCAAACCAACCAGAATACCGATGATGGCAATAACCACCAATAACTCGACTAGCGTAAAGCCAGCCCTAACTCTCTTCCTAATCTGAAACAACATGTTAAACCCCTAACAAAATAAAAGCACCGCCTAAGTTCTGCTGTTCGACGATGAACAAAGAACGACTGAGACTCACCGCCAGACAAAGCCTTGCGTTTGAGTTCCCAGCTTTCAGCTCGATTGTTCGGGATTGTAGAGGCGATGAAAACGGGTGCTAGCCATTGAGCGGCATCTTCACAAAGACTTCAAATTGGCGGCAAACGTTAGATTGCCAATCTGGACACTAAGGGCGTTCCAGCCTCAAAAGGACCGCGAGTAAAGTCAACATGCGATCCGTTATCGCGCTATGTTAAGAAGCAAAGAATTGCATGTTTAGAATTCGCGTAGATACCCGATACCAAATGGGTGGTGAATACGATTACTCCGCCCATGTTGACGACAAACGCTCCTCACATAGGTGCCAGGCACCTAACTTGACAGGGCGGGTTGCCGACGGTACAATCGTTGCAAAGGAGATTGGAAATGCCTCGTACACCACGTGCTGAACAGTTTAACCCGAACGAAGTTGGTATCGTCCACCTCATCCAGCGTTGCGTTCGAAGGACCTTTCTGGCTGGATTCGATGAAGCGACCGGAAAAGACTATTCCCATCGCAGGGAATGGATTCGCTCGCGTATGGAACGACTCGCTTCCGTCTTTGGTATCGATGTCCTTTCCTATGCGATTCTCTCAA